>Ga0209830_10002585_pt1 | contig 14466 bp, 22 predicted proteins | sample ArcticOcean_MG_C_12_FD_187439 | JGI IMG/M metagenome (GOLD analysis project Ga0209830, IMG submission 187439) | Marine microbial communities from western Arctic Ocean - ArcticOcean_MG_CB8_130 (SPAdes) (version 2) | ecosystem: Environmental > Aquatic > Marine > Oceanic | place: Arctic Ocean...
AAGCTTTGATAAAAGAATTAATGTAGCTCCAAACACCAACGTAACTTTAGATTCATACAAATCAGATGATGGAGACTTTACAGGAGATTTAAATCTTAGGTATTCAAATAGAGGTAAGTATGGAAATATAGATTTGCAGTCTGCAATAAATGAGCTAGGAGATACGCAAGATAGCATTAGATACAAACAAGACATAGGGCCATTTTCAATAAAAGCAGGAAAAACAGCCGGAAGAGACGCAACAGGATCTGTAAGTTATAACTTACCTAGTATGTCTGTTGGTAACGCTCAAACCATTCAAGCAAGAGTTGTAGTTGATAGCTTATTAAATGCTAAAGGACAACTAGATTATATGTATAACAATCCAAATACTGGATATTTTGTTGATGCTGGACTAGGACTTAACTCACAAAGAAGCCCAGAGTTTAATTTAAAATTTGGTAAAAACTTTTGAACCTAGCTCATCTCTCGGATCAGGAGATTAAAGAAACCTTAGTTTTAAAAGAGCGTTTAGAGCTTCTTAAAAAACGACAAGGATGTGAGGACACTTTTTTAGACTTTGTTAATTACATGTGGCCAGAGTTTATTTGTGGGCGTCACCATCAAATCTTTGCACAAAAACTAGAAGATGTAGCTAGTGGCAAAATTAAAAGATTAATTATTAACATGCCTCCTCGTCATACCAAGTCCGAGTTTTGTTCTACTTATTTTCCAGCCTGGATTATGGGCAAGCAACCTAAAAGAAAAATTATGCAGACAACTCATACAGGTGAGTTAGCCGTAAGGTTTGGTCGTAAAGTTAGAAACATGATGGATACAGATGAGTATCGAAGAATCTTTACAGAAGTGCAGTTGAAAGCAGACAGTAAATCAGCTGGTCGTTGGGAGACTGACAAAGGCGGAGAATACTTTGCTGCGGGTGTGGGAGGAGCTATTACAGGTCGTGGTGCGGATCTATTAATTATTGATGACCCTCACTCGGAACAAGACGCGCTTAGTCCTACAGCTATGGAAGCATGTTGGGAATGGTACACCTCTGGACCTAGACAGCGTTTGCAGCCTGGGGGCGCAATCATTCTTGTTATGACGCGTTGGAGTTCCATAGATCTAACGGCTAAGTTGCTAGACGCACAAAAAGAATCAGCCGCTGATCAATGGGATATAGTAGAGTTTCCAGCAATCTTTCCAGAAACTAACAACGCTTTATGGCCCGAGTTCTGGTCAATAGATGAGTTACAAAAAGTTAAAGCATCTTTGCCTGTACAAAAATGGAATGCTCAATGGATGCAAACCCCGACATCCGAAGAAGGGTCTATTGTTAAAAGAGAGTGGTGGAAAGCTTGGGATCACGATTCTTTGCCGTCAGTTAGTTACATCATACAAAGTTACGATACAGCCTTCAGTAAAAAAGAAAATGCGGATTACTCTGCTATTTCTACTTGGGGTATTTTTAGACCAACGCAAGATGCGCCTGACTCTATTATATTGTTAGATGCGCAAAAAGGTCGTTGGGATTTTCCAGAGTTAAAAAGAATAGCTTACGAGGAATATCAATACTGGGAACCAGACATGACATTAATTGAAGCCAAAGCATCAGGAACTCCGTTAACTCATGAGCTTAGAAGACTGGGAATACCTGTAGTTAATTACTCACCAACAAGAGGGCATGACAAGTCAACAAGGATGCATTCAGTTGCACCTATCTTTGAGTCCGGATTAGTGTGGGCGCCTGAAAAGAAATTTGCTGAAGAGATGATTGAAGAATGTGCTTCATTTCCTTTTGGAAAAAATGATGACCTATGTGATACTATGACTCAAGCCTTAATGAGGTTTAGAGAAGGTGGCTTAGTTTCTTTGAATGATGATTATACAGATAGAGAAAAAGCACCAGTAAAAAGGGTATATTACTAATATGGCAGTAGAAAAAGATATAAATCCAACAGTTCTTAATCAAGAAAATCAAGTGCCTCTTGGACAAGAAGACATGAGTATTGCTTTAGAAGCTCTTAGAGAATCTGGGTCTGAAGGTTTTGAAATGCAAGAAGATGGCAGCGCTATATTAGGGCAAACTGATTCAGAAGAAATGGAAACAGGATTTGACTCTAATCTTGCCGAAGTAATTGACCCTAGCGATTTAAGAACAATATCTAATGAGCTAGTAGCAGGTATTGAAAAAGATAAAGGATCTAGAGAAGATTGGGAAAGCACATATACAGACGGCCTTAAATACTTAGGCATGAAGTTTGATGCTGAGAGATCCGAACCTTTTGCCGGAGCTTCAGGTGTTATTCATCCGTTGCTAGGAGAAGCAGTAACAACCTTCCAAGCTCAAGCTTATAAAGAACTATTGCCTTCTGGTGGTCCAGTTAAGACTCAAGTTATGGGAGCGTATAGCTCTATGTTAGAAGAGCAGGCCCAAAGAGTAAAAGATTTTATGAACTACCAAATTACTCATGTAATGGAAGAGTTTGATGAAGAGTTAGATCAAATGCTTTTTTACCTACCTTTAGCTGGATCTGCATTTAAAAAAGTTTATTACGATGAAAACTTAGGCAGAGCCGTATCAAAATTTATTGCTCCTGAAGATTTAATTGTTCCTTACTACACAACAGATTTAGAAAGCTGCACAAGAATAACTAACGTTATTAAAATGGCAGAGAATGATGTAAGAAAATTACAGGCTTCTGGATTTTATCGAAAGATAGATTTAGAAACTGGAGAGAACTCTAATAGTTTTACAGATGTAAAAGAAGAAATAAATAAACTTTCTGGTATGGAACCTACCTACGATGACGGAGAAGTATCTCTTCTATACGAAGTTCATTGTAACTTAGAGCTAGAAGGCTATGAGGATATGGATGAAGATGGAGAGCCAACAGGAGTCAAGCTTCCTTACATAGTTACATTAGATACGCATTCAAGTGAAATCTTATCTATTAGAAGAAATTACAAAGAAGACGATACTCTTAAAAAGAAAATAGAATACTTTGTGCATTTTAAATTCTTGCCAGGATTAGGATTCTACGGTTTTGGATTAACACACATGATAGGTGGGTTATCTAAAGCATCAACATCTATTATGAGACAATTAATTGATGCAGGTACTTTAGCTAATTTGCCCGCAGGATTTAAAACTAGAGGCATTAGGATTAGAGATGAAGACACGCCAATACAACCAGGCGAGTTTAGAGACGTAGATGCTCCGGGTGGATCTTTACGAGATTCTATTCAACCATTACCTTTTAAAGAGCCTAGTGCAACATTACTTAACCTACTAAACATCTTAGTAGATTCAGGTCAAAAGTTTGCATCTATTGCAGAGATTAATACAGGACAAGGCAATCCAAATGCTCCAGTAGGAACAACGCTTGCTTTGCTTGAAAGATCTACCAAGGTATTATCTGCAATCCATAAAAGATTGCATAATTCTCAAAAGAAAGAATTTAGAATATTGTCTAAGGTTTTTCAAGAGTACTTGCCCCCAGAATATCCTTACGCCATAGCCAACAATGAATCTTCTATTATGTTGTCTGACTTTGATGACAAGGTAGATATATTCCCAGTCTCAAATCCAGACATATTTAGCCAAGCACAAAGAATTGCTATGGCTCAAGAGATGATGCAGTTAGTTCAATCTAACCCACAAGTTCATGGGCCTAGCGGTACTTACGAGGCTTATAAAAGAATGTATGCAGCCATAGGTGTAGACAATATAGATCAAATATTAACTCCACCACCACCTACAGATCCTACTCCTTTAGAAGCTGGATTTGAAAACAATCAATTGTTATTAGGTCAACAAGCTCAAGCGTTCCCACAACAAAATCATGATGCGCATATTTCAATTCACATGTCTTTGTTAAATACGCCACCAGTTCAAATGAATGCTCAAGTACAAGCTTTAATACATTCTCATATAATGCAGCATTTACAAATGAAAGCAGACATCTTAGCTGAACAACAAATGCCTCCTGAAATGATGCAACAGTTCAAAGGTTTGCAACAACAAGCTCAACAAGCACAACCAGAAGAAGCTCAAGCTTTGTCAATTCAAGCAGGAGATATGTTGGCTCAATTCTCATCTCCAATACTTGCTGAGTTATTAATTGAATACAATCAAAAAGTTGCAGCACCTCAAGATGAAGATCCTTTAGTATCAATTAGAAAACAAGAACTAGCATTAAAAGGACAAGAGCTTTCAATAGAACAACAACAGTTTGCAACTGAGCAACAAAGAAAAGTTCAAGAAGCTCAACAAAGAATTAATGTTGATAGAGAAAGAATTGAAACTCAAGAAGATATTGCTGGACTAAGAGATGATACGGCCAGAGCAAGAATGGAACAACAAGCTAAATTTAAAATAGCTGACATGCAAAACAAACAACAGTAATGCCGTTAAAGTTTAAAACTCTTGGTTCTGGTATAGACAAACAAAAAAGCAAAACTAAAAGAACTTCTATAGGCGATAGCAACAACACTTATCCTAAAAATAAAAATGCAAAAAAGCAGTATAAAAAATACAGAGGCCAAGGCAAATAAAAACTTGCAAATATTTTATTTAACCAAGATAATAAACAACATGATAAAAAGAACTGAAATATCACAACAAAAAACTCCAAAAGTAACTACCAATAAGAATAGTTACAGTAACAAAGGTTCTGTTTCTTTAAAAAGTAACGCAGGAACTTTTGACGCTAGCACAACTCCTAAACCTGGAATGGGTAAAGGTAAAGCTAGAGGTATGGGCGCTGCCGAATTTGGTGGCAAGTTTTCTGGCATTTATTAGTGTCAATAGTTTGGGTAAGCCAAAAATTTTTTAAAGAAATTGAGGCTCAAAAAGAAAGCGTAAAGGATGTAATTTTAGCTGGGACTAAAGACTTTGCGCAATATCAGTATCTGTGTGGACGCTACAGCTCTCTCGTAGACGCAGAAAATTCATTTAGAGAACTGCTAGGAAAAATACAAGAAGATGCCGAAGATACACGTACCTGATCATGTTGCACAAGCAATAGAAGCAGAAGCCAAAGAAAAAAAAACCGCTACAAAAAAAACTAAATCTACTACGGATAATGTTCCGTACATAGAACCAGGAGCTAGAGTTTTAGATCCTACTCTTTTAGATAAATCAATTTTACAAAGAATGCCCCAACCTACAGGATGGAGAATATTAATTCTTCCATACGCAGGTAAGGCTGTAACAGAAGGAGGAATTCATTTGGTACAGTCAACGGTAGATAGAGAATCTCTAGCAACCGTTGTAGGGTATGTTGTAAAAATGGGTCCTGATTGCTACAAAGACTCCAGTAAGTTTACTGGGCCTTGGTGTCAGGAAAAACAATGGGTATTAATAGGCAGATATGCTGGCGCTCGCTTTAGATTGGGAGATGAGTCTGAATGCAGAATCATTAACGATGATGAAGTAATTGCTACTATATTAGATCCTGATGATATTCTTGCAGTATAAGGAGTAAACATGTCTGAGATTAAAGAAGAAATTATTGACGAAGGCGAGGTTGTCGAAGTAGAAATACCCGAAGAAAAACCTAGCGGTAAAATAGCGGACTTAGCTCCGGTAGATGAAGAAGCTGAACAAGCCATTAAGGATGTCTCTGAAACATCAGAGGTTAAATCAGAAGAAGAGCTAGAAGATTATTCTGAAAAAGTTAAAAAACGTATTAATAATCTAACTCGTAAGTTGCGAGAAGCGGAGCGTGGTCAAGAATCTGCCTATGAGTATGCAAAAAGAATAGCAACAGAAAATGAAAACTTAAAAACTAAATCATCATTTAGTGATAAGTCTTATTTAAATGAAGCTGAAAGCAGACTTAAGTCACAAAAATCTCAAGCTTTAGCAGCATTAAAAAATGCGCACGAAGTAGCTGATTATGACAAAGTGGGCAAAGCTCAAGATGTACTTTCAAAAATTGCAATAGAAGAAAACAAAGTTAATGTTTCTAAACAACAATTAGAACATCAACAAAATGTTCAAGAACAAGCAAACTATCAAGATTACATTCCACAACAACAACCAGTACAACAGCAACCACAACTCACTTCAACAGATGAATCTTGGATAGAAAAAAACGAATGGTTTGGTCAAGATGAAATTATGACTACAAGTGCTTATACTATTCATGCGCAGTTACGAAATGAAGGCTTTGACCTTGGAACAGATGAGTACTATACTGAAGTAGACAAGAGAATTCGTAATGCATTCCCTCAAAAGTTTTCAGAATCTTCTAGTAGTCAATCTAAGCCTCAACAAAAAGTGGCTTCGGCTGGAAGAGTAGCTGGTAATACTGGCTCTAATAAAAGACAAGTAAAATTGTCTCCGTCTGAAGTTCAGATGGCTAAAAGATTAAACGTACCCTTAACAGAGTACGCAAGATATGTTAAAAGGTAACAATTATGACAGAAGATAATAAAAAAGATTTAAACAGAACTTCGCGTTCTGCCGACACTCGAGCAACGAAAGAAGCTCGCAAACCCTGGAGTCCACCATCAATGTTGGATACTCCCCCCGCGCCTGAAGGTTATACTTACAGGTGGATTAGAGCTGAACTCGCTGGTAACGAAGACAGAAAGAATGTAACTTCTAGGATGAGAGAAGGTTTCGACCTTGTTAGATCCGAGGAGATAGGTGATTTCGCACTTCCTACTATTGATGACGGTAAACATGCAGGGGTAGTTTCAGTTGGCGGTTTGCTTTTGGCTAAGATCCCGAATGAGACGCGAGAGGAAAGAAACTCCTATTTTAATGCTCGTGCAAGAACCCAGCAAGAAGCTGTGGACAATGATCTCTTAAGGGAATCCGATCCTAACTCTCCGATTTTAACACCGGAAAGAACAAGCAAAGTAACTTTTGGAGGTGGTCAACGTAGTTGATCGTCAAAAATTAATTTTAAAATATAAGGTGACTTATTATGGCTAACAAAGATGCCCCATTTGGAGCAAGGCTGGTAGGTAAATTAGGTTCTGGTGTTGCCAACGGTGGTATGACAGAATATAAAATTGCTTCAGCAGCTTCGGGGAATATTTTTTCAGGCGATTTAGTTAAAATGCTTAATACTGGTACAATTTTAGTATCAGCAGCTGGTGATGAATCAGTAGGCGTATTCAGAGGATGTCAGTTTACTAATAGCAGCGGAGACGTTGTTTTTAGTTCTTTCTTTCCTACTGGAACTGTATCGACTGATATTGTAGCTTTTGTACAAGATGACCCTAATGCTGTATTCGAAATTCAGAGTGCTGGTTCTCCAGCTCAAACTGATGTTGGTTTGAATGCAGATATATCTTATACAGCTGGATCTACCAAAACTGGTATGTCTGCTGTAGAGCTATCTGGGACAACTGCTGCAACAACTGCAACGTTTAGGATTATGGGATTCTCCTCTGATCCGGATAACACAACAACAGGCTCGGCAAATGTAAACGTTATTGTTAAATTTAACGAACATTTCTACGTAGACCCAACCGGAGTATAAGTAATGGCTATTAATAGAGCGCAATTAGCGAAAGAATTAGAGCCAGGCCTTAACGCCTTGTTCGGTATGGAATATGCAAGATATGAAGCAGAGCATACAGAAATTTTCGATTCAGAAAGTTCTGATAGAGCGTTTGAAGAAGAAACTTTAATCGTGGGATTTGGTAATGCAGAAGTAAAATCAGAAGGTAGTGGTGTCAGATTTGATACAGCTAACGAAGGATATACTTCTCGTTATACTCACGAAACGGTTGCTTTAGCATTCGCACTTACAGAAGAAGCTGTTGAAGATAACTTGTATGATAGGCTTGGCGCGAGATACACTAAAGCATTAGCTAGATCTATGGCTAATACTAAGCAAATCAAAGCTGCATCAGTACTGAACAATGCGTTCGATACTACTGGCGGTGATGGCGTATCTTTAATTAATACTGCTCACCCTTTAGGGGGCGGCGGTACTTTAGCGAATAGAGCAACCACTATGGCGGATCTTAATGAAACTTCTCTTGAAGATGCATTAATTAATATTTCTACATTCTCGGATGATAGAGGTCTTAATGTGGCACTAAGAGGAATGAAGTTAATTATTCCACCTCAATTGCAATTTGTTGCTGACAGATTATTACAAACTCCTGGTAGAGTTGGTACTTCTGACAACGATATTAATGCAATGAAAAATATGGGTATGCTGCCTAACGGCTATGTCGTAAACCATTATCTAACAGATACAGATGCTTTCTTCTTGAAAACAGATTGTCCTGATGGATTTAAGTATTTCGAAAGATCTCCAATGCAAACTGCATTAGAGGGTGATTTTGATACTGGGAATATGAGATATAAAGCTAGAGAGCGTTACAGCTTTGGATATTCTAACTTTAGAGCCGTTTACGGTTCTCAAGGAGCTTAATACGAACGATTTATTGTAGCGTTTATTACTCAACTACAATTACCTAGGGGGCCTAACAGCCCCCTTTTTTTTATTTAAAATTTAATATACAATCAAGTAACTAGGAATATATTAACTTGTTCTACCGACTGACCTAGCAGACAAGCCAAGACAGTAGAACTTATTTCCGGGAGGAAATTATGGCGAATTCAACTTTTAGCGGAGCAGTCCGTTCAGAAAATGGTTTTAAAACCATTGACGTAAATTCAACAACAGGTGCGATAACAGATGGGTTGGTAATCAACGCAGATGGTAATATCTTTACTGATGATGGTGGACACATTCAATACGCAGCAGCAACAGGTTATGGACCTGCTGACTTTATTGTAGGAAAAGGCGGTAGCCAATACGGTACTGTTGATCCTTTCACTTCAGGACTTACTCAACTATTTCCTTTAGGCAGCAGATTACTTTATGGTAATACTGTTTATGCTTATGGTAGATTAGCAGCAGTAGCTGTTACAGCAGGTAAGTGTGTTACACACGCTGCTAAAATAACAAATCACTTTGATTTAACACCAACCGCAGGAGTCGCAGCAGGTGAAACTGCAATCTCAGTAGAGACTGCTGGTACTGACATAACTCTTAACCAATATGCAAATGGTTATCTTTATGTAAATGATGCTGCGGGTGAAGGTCAAATGCTTAGAATTAAATCTAATCCAGCACATGATCATTCAGCCGATCCTTCTATTGTTATTACTTGCTACGATGATTTAGCAACAGCAATTACAACAAGTTCAAGAATTACTTTAATTCCTGATCCAAGAAGCGCTTTAATTGGTCAAGCAGCAACAACTACAGGTGCAACAATGGGTGTAACAGTAGTTGATATGGCAGCCAGTGCTTATGGTTGGTTTGCAGTCTCAGGACCAGCAACAATATTAACTTCAGGAACATTAGTCGTGGGTAACCATGCAGTACCTTTAGGAGCTGTCGGTGCAGTTGGACCAGCAGCAGGAGATGTTATTCAGGTAATTGGTGTAGTTATGATTGTTAATGTAACAACAGATTACTCACTAATTAACCTTACAGGCATTATTTAAGGAGTAACTTATGGCAGGTAGATTAACAGGCTCAGATGTTCAGGGTAAGTTTATTCTTGCCGATGCTCAAGCCTTAGATGCAGATGGAATATCAACAGCAGCAGCAGTTGGAAATAATGCAGCACTTACAATAGGTGGTGCGTTAGCTGACGGTGGCTCTGTTACCAATGTTGGCGGAAGGATTGTAACGATCCTTTCTGCTGGCAATGATGCAGCTAAATCATTTACCGTAGTTGGAACTGATGTAAATGGAGATGCTCAAACAGAATCCATAACAGGTGCAAATGCTGGTACTGCTACTGGTTCTAAATATTTTAGAACAATAACATCAATAACAGCTGTTGGTAATCCAGCAGGTAATGTTTCAGCTGGTATTAATGCAGCAGTTGCAGATGTTATTTTTGCAGGTAGAACTAGGCTACAAGGTATTAACCTTGTTTGCTCTGGTACGGCAGGCAATGTAGATTTTGTAAATACTTCTCCAAATGGAAGCAGTTTGTTTAAACTAGGATCTGTAGCAAGCGCAACAACAACTAGAGATATAACTATTCCTGATAATGGGCTATTATTTACTGGTGGTTTATATATTAATTATACAACTGCAACCTTTGGATCTATGACTGCATTTTTTGCATAAAAAAAATGGCTGAATGGCAGGGTAAAACAGTAACATTAAATAAACCCAGGGCCATTCCTCAAGGAAATGGAGGCTACGGTAAGAAACGTAAAGAAGTTTATGTTATGTGTCCTAGTAGCGATGGTGGTAAAGTAAAACGTATTACTTTTGGCGATAAAAAGATGGGTATGCATAAAAACAGCGCATCTAGAAAAAAAAGTTATTGTGCTAGAAGTGGTGGAATTAAAAGCGACAGATGTAGTGCAAACTATTGGGCGCGCAAAGACTGGAGTTGTTAAATGGGATTATATTCAAACATACACGCAAAAAAGAAACGTATAGCAGCCGGTTCCGGTGAAACTATGCGTAAGAAAGGAGATAAAGGCGCTCCTACTTCAAAAAATTTTAAAGATGCTGCAAAAACAAGGCAAATGAAAGGAAGAGGTGGGCCTGCGGATTTAAACAACGATGGTAAATTGTCCTCTTATGAAAAAACTAGAGGCGATGCTATTGAACAAGCTATGGCAAAACAAAATAGAGTTAAGAAAAAAAACGGTGGGTTCATAGCTAAAGGCTGTGGAAGTGTTATGGAACCTAAAAGAAAAGTTACAACAATCTCTTAGAGGAAAATATAATGAAAAATACAAAATACAGCAGTATTATGAAAAAATCTAAAGGCGGAAGCATGATGAAGAAGTCTAAGGGTCCAGGCATGAAAAGCGGTGGATCTGTAGTAGCAGGAAATGCAAACAGAAGAAGAGCTGATCAAAGTTAATTAGTGCCGTATCTGATAAGTAATATCCCGCATTTTAAATGCTGGGTAAGGAGAGAATTTACTCATGATCACGAAAAATACCAAAATGAGTACATACACGCGCTTGCAATAGCCGTAAACACCATTCCAGATAGATCTCTTAGCTTCCAAGTTGTATTTACTGGGCAAGAGGCTAATTGTGATGATTGGGACGAAGGCAACATTCATGGTGGCGCTATGTGGGCCAGAATGCCCATACAAGGTCTTGTAGCAGATATTCCTATGGCAGACTACCCAAAACCTATGGAAGACCATTTAGTGCAACCTTGGGATTGCGAGTCTAGAGATCATTCGGTTATTGTAATGGATAGAGTTAGCTCTTCTCCCTGGATAGCAAAAATAGGATCTGATTTTTATCAAGCAAAATATTTATTTACGGTTGATTACACCAATAATGAAATTGCAGATGACTCTGCACAACACAAACAATCTCATGTATTATATATAACTGAGGATTGCGAATGGAAAGGTAACTTAATTGCTTTGCCAAACAATAGAGTAAGGGCAACAAGCCCTGCTTTATGGGTTACAGGCGAAGGACCTCCAGATTTTAAGCCGTCACAATGGACGCATTCGGCTGAAGGTCATGAGAGTTATTTAGACCCATCAATTACTTTTAACAATTTATACGAAGAATGATATGCACTACACCAAAGACTTAGATGAGGTTATAAAAGGACTAAAAAAAGCAAGTAAGCTACATGCTGCTCAAGCTAAAAAGTTAGAAAAAATAAATAAAGATCAAAAGTCATATACTGGTGTAAAAAAGAAAAAAACAATTAGCAGAAAGAAAAAATAATGGCGTTATCAGGTAGTACAGATTTTGAACCAAACGTAACTGAGTTTATTGAAGAAGCTTATGAACGCTGTGGTCTTGAATTAAGAACAGGATACGACCTAAAAACAGCTATAAGAAGCGTTAATTTAATGCTTGCAGAATGGGCTAACAGAGGCCTAAATCAATGGACAATAGAGCAGACAACTCAATCTTTAACAGAGGGTACAGCCCTTTATGCTTTAAATACTAATGTAATTGACGTTTTAGATGTTGTTTTAAGAAGAACAATTAATAACACTCAAACAGACATAAGCATGAATAGGATAAGCAGATCTGAATTTACAAATATACCTAACAAAGAAACTAAATCCAGGCCATCACAATTCTTTTTTGACAAGTTAACTACTCCGGTATTAAAAATATGGCCAGCACCAGAAAACTCTACTGATGTTTTAATGTTTAATAAAATTATAAGAATGGACGATGCGGATAAAGCAACAAATACAATGGATATGCCTTTTAGGTTTTTTCCTTGTTTTGTAGCAGGTTTAGCTTATTATTTATCTCTTAAAAAAGCCCCTCAATTAACTCCACAATTAAAAGCTATTTACGAAGAAGAGTTTAGAAGAGCTGCGGATCAAGATGAGGACAGGGCTTCTTTTAGGGTTCGACCTTACATATCTGGATTGTAAAATGGCATACGCTTTAGGTAAATTTGCAAAAGGTCTTTGTGATAGATGTGGTTTTCAATATAAATTACTTGAGTTATCAAAAGAATGGAATGGTGCAAAAGTTTGTGCAGAATGTTTTGAGCCTAAACATCCACAATTAGAAGTTCACAAAGCGCCTTCAGATCCCGAAGCTCTTTATGATCCTAGGCCTAATAATGATGTAGAAGTTGGAGAAGGATTTGTTGTGGTAAGTGATGCAAATAACTTTACTGACACCAGTATAAATTTTTTAACTATGAATCCAGCATTACTAGGATCTAAATTTGTAGTAAGCAAAGTGACAGGTTCATTAGGTACAGTTACAATTACCACATCATGACATTAGCTGAACTAAAAACTTTAATACAAAATTATACAGAAAATGAGGAAACAACTTTTGTTTCTACTTTAAATGATTTTATTATTAGTGCTGAAGATAGGTTGTTTCAATTAATACAACTGGATTACTTTAGAAAAAATGTTACTGGTAATTTAACTGCTGGGAATACTTATCTAACAGCCCCATCTGATTTTTTAATGAGTTTTTCTTTGGCTGTAATAGACAGCAGCAACGATTATCATTACCTAGACAAAAAACACACAAGCTTTATGCGTGCGTATTCTGACGATGCGGTTGCAGAATCAGAAAGAGGAAAGCCTTTGTATTATGCAGATTTTGATAAAGAACTTTCTACTGGAACAGACAACGGATCTACTTTAGTAGTGTCTCCTGTTCCTAATTTAGATTATAACGTTGAGTTACATTACCTTTACATACCAACAAGTCTTACATCTAGTACAACTGGAACTTGGCTTTCTAAAAATGCTAGGAATGCTTTATTATACGGTTGTTTAGTTGAGGCTTATACTTTTATGAAAGGCGATGCAGATTTAATGCAATTGTACGATCAAAGATTTAATTTAGAAGTTTTAAGACTAAAAAATCAAGCAGAGGCAAGAGGAAGAAAAGACGAATATCGTTATGATTCTTTAAGAAGTCCTGTTTCTTAAAAAGGAGAGAAAATGAAGAAGATTAAAAGTCTTGCAGGCAAGACTGTTGCTATTGTTGGACTGGGAAAAAGTTGGTTTGACTATAATTTAGCCAAATCTCATGGAATTCATTTTGACGAAGTATGGTGCATAAACGCTGTAGCATCTGTTATCTATCACGATAGAGTATTTATGATGGACCCAGCATCTAGGTTTTTAGATAGTGATGACGCTGGTGGACAAACATCAAGTATGGCTAAACTTTTAACTGAACATAAAGGCCCTATTTATACATGTGAATTAGATGAGCGTTGTCCTGGTTTAATTGAATACCCTATAAAAGAAGTTTTACAAGACACTAATAGTTATTATTTAAACAATACTGTTGCCTATTCAATAGCTTTTGCGTATTGGAATAATGTTGCAAACATTAAATTATTTGGTATTGATTTCAGTTATAAAGGCAATATGCATTTTGCAGAATCCGGAAGAGGGTGTGTTGAATTCTGGTTATCTAAATGTATAGAAAAAGGAATACAAATAGAGGTAGCCTCTACTAGTGGGTTGTTAGATACAGATGTACCTGCTGAACAAAAGTTATACGGTTATCATAGACTTGCAGATCCATTAGTTGTAATGCATGAAGGAGAAACATTAAAAGTTTCTAAAATGAGTGAACTAGAGATAACAAAAAAACATCATATTCCTACACTTATAGGAAGAGATGATAGCCACCTTTATCCCGTAGAGCCTAAGAAATGGTAGATCAATTAACTCCTGGTGGATTGCCTGAGTTGGGCATAATAGAAGTAGCTACTTCAAATTATGGAGGACATCCTCCGGAGTTTTGGGCAAAGCAATTAACTGACAAAATAGTTGGTTATTCTGATGAAAATGAACAACATATTAAAGATCAAGCTAGGGCTTACAAAGATTTAATCTATAAAGTTTGTTTGATATATATGAAAAATGCTATAAAATCTTATAAAGCCTCTTTGATTCAAGAATTAAATCAAGGAGATGCAAAAGATTTAGCAAACATAATCAAAGGTATTTAAATGGCAATTACATCAACACTTACAA
>Ga0209830_10002587_pt1 | contig 14464 bp, 8 predicted proteins | sample ArcticOcean_MG_C_12_FD_187439 | JGI IMG/M metagenome (GOLD analysis project Ga0209830, IMG submission 187439) | Marine microbial communities from western Arctic Ocean - ArcticOcean_MG_CB8_130 (SPAdes) (version 2) | ecosystem: Environmental > Aquatic > Marine > Oceanic | place: Arctic Ocean...
ATTCCTTCGACCCGGGTTCAAATCCCGGTACGAGCACTTTTCTATAGATTCCGAGCAACCGCACAAGATAAATGAGGCATCTCGATTTATTGTGCGGATTCTGTGCGGTATGTATGCCCACCGATAGTAATCTTGGTGACACGGTCTGTTGCAATGTTCCGGTATTGTTCCTTTTGCATGTCAAAAACAGTTTTCAGGTTATAATTGGAGGGGTCATATGACATTTCAGCACTTGCGCTACTTGGGTTGATTTCATCTCCATCTGGGCCTTTCCAAACTCCGATTCGTGCATTCATGTTTCGAAGGGTTCCATCTCGCTTTTCAAATTGAATACTAAATATCGTGTTTGAGTTTTGCTCTGATAATTCTAAAATTCTAGATTCAAGAAGAAACTCTCGGCCAGATGTTGAAGGTTGTCCGGGAATATAGCGTTCGCGAGGAGGAGGGGGAATGGGAAGTGAAGCAATCTGTTCTGCGGTGAGTATCGAGCGCAGTGTTCTTGGGACTGTGGTAGGATTGAACTCAGCACGGCCAAGAAGTAAAATCATACTGGCGATCATATCGGTATGCAAAGGTCGAGGACGCGAATGTGTTGAGCGAACACATGCATTCGAGTTGTTGAGATTAATTGGAAGATGGTCAGGGTTGAATTTTGATTTCATTCCAAGGTCCATGAAAGCAGCCTCTAGTGGGAAAACTTCAATCTTTTGTTCATTTATGGTTCGTTGAAGGGAAATATTGTTTCCTACTGTGATGGGCGTCCAAAGAGTGCTTGTGAGGATTGCTTCACACCAACGTAAAGCACGCTGTACCGCGTCAATCTTTTTTTCCTCAATCTGAGCTGTAGGTTTTAGAAGTCCAAAAGGAGTTTTGTGATTCATAAATCTATCAAGAATTCCACCCTTAATAAAAAAAGTAGTCGGATGGCATTAAACTGACAATTTACCATAGTATTTGCAGAGAGTATCCCGGAACGAAGAACTGTACGTAAGTATTTGGAATTGTCCGGACGGAACTTGCGTGATTTCCGGTACGAGCACTGGTATTGATTCTTGATCATCTCGTGCTCATGCCGACATTAGAATTTCATTCTGATTGATTTTGATATTTTCATTCCAATTCTAACGTTCTGGTACGGGGAGAGGTACGTAAGGACTTGGAATTGTACGGACGGAACTTGCGAGTGTCCCGGTAATGGCACTCTTCTATAGATGGTTTTATTTGGTGATTCAGCCTATACTGACATCAAATTTTTCTGCGGTTTTAATTACAATACGAGTCGTGTTGGCAGAACGTACTTTTCCTTGTTTAACAAGAGATCTCATAGCTTCAATTTGCTTTTCGTGTGTACTCGAAGTTGACGATATCTGTTGAAACGCCATTTCGAGGTCGCTTTGTTCTAATTCCCGATTTTCACTAAAAGCATTCATCATAGATTCTTCAATTGCACCTCGAATGTCACGCCCTGTAAAGCCATTAGAGTTGGCTGCAAGTTTTTCGTGCACAAGACCTAAACCATCCTTTTTCCGTTCTTTCAGCATTAATTGGATGATTTCTGCTCTCGAATCCTTGTCGGGAAGATCTACAAAGAAACATGCGTCGAATCGATCTATCAATGCAGGGGACATTTTGTTGATATCATTACAAGTAAATACAAAAAACACGGGGTCATTATTCTCTTCCATGAATTGAAGTAGAATACTTTCAGTACTGTCAATGGACTGGCTTGATGCCCCTTGTATTCCATCGTTCATCTGCGTGAAGAGTTTTTCTGCTTCATCAATAAAACAAATACTCGGTGCATTCTCAACAAGCGTGTCTAAAATCTTTCGAATGTTTTCCTCATTCGCCCCCATAAATCTGCTCGTCACATCATCAGGGTTTACACGGGTAAGGCTCATGCCCCATTCTTCGGCAATTATCTTCGCAGCCATTGTTTTGCCACAACCAGGAACTCCCGTCAAGAGTAAGCCTTTGGGATAACGTACGAAACCATATTCTTTTGCCTCGGGAGTAAAGAGGTTACCCTTACGTTTGGCCCAGTGAACAAGAGGTTCGAGTCCCTTTAATGAGTCATAAAGTGAATCATTACTTGCTGCTTCCTCTTCTTCGGGGTCTCCTACCAAAGAACCTGAACTCTCTTCCTCAACCTCGTCGAACTTCTTCTCAAAGTTCATGCTCGTGCCATCATAGATATCCTCACGGGTTAATCTTCTGCGTTCCACGCGTGGGTTTGGATTGAGATGATCTACTTCCTTGTTTTCTCTAATCAAAATCTCCTTGATGTAATCTCGAATATAATCTGTATCTAATTTCCCTTTTGCAACAATAACTGAACCGAGAATACGTCTTATTTCTGCTCTTGATAAACCTTTCAGATAGGTAGAGATAAGTTTTAGTTCAGTAGAGAGGATGTGGGAGAAATTCATACTCTTCTCCTCCAAATCTTGGCGTTCTTTAAGTTCTGTAAGAGAGATGATGAGATTTCTGTATTCATCAGGTGTCGGCAAATATTTGAATTTTGCAGCATTCTCTACCGATGTTCCAATTAAAAGAAGACAAATGTTTTGTCCTCCGGTGAATTTTTCACGAAGGTGTCTCAACACTGGGCCGAGGACAATCCGATCAATGGATACTTCACAAATTATAATTTGTTGTTCCGCAACATCTGTACCAGATTTACTCAAGGTCGTGTAGAGATGTGATGCAGCCAAGTGTTCTTGAGGGTAAAGTCTGAAGTCGGGGTCCATTTGTTTAAGTTTCCCGATGATTTCTTTTAGTTCGGGGCTGGAGTGATTACCTTCAGTTCTGTTTAGAGAATACCTTGGCGCAACAATGTCCTGTGGTTCAAACACACTCTCACCATCCCAAAACCCCCAATGGAAATCTCGAATTACACCTATTTCCATTCGTTGAACTTCACCAGTTTCGTCAATGTGAACCACCTGGGTTTCGCGTTCAGATTTTTTCCAAATCCGGTTAAATGCAATTTGCTTACTCAATTCAAAACACAGGTTTTCTGCAGATCCTCCTTCGACAATAATGATCTTCTCTCCAGAGTTGATGCAACGCACAATCCGTTGTAATGAAGTCCCTCCAACCTCCATGTCACTGACGGTTCCCCCCTGTAGTATTGAATTGGATATCCCGAGATATTGTGCAATCCCCGCATCTAATTCAGTGTCAGTTGCAATCCCTGGGATTGTATTATCAAGATATGTCATGACATGATATGACAACAAATAATTGAGGTCTTGTATCAAAAGAGATGACAATTCTGTCGCAAAATCGGGGCTAGAATAGAGGTTACGGATGGTGTTGTTTAATCGTACAATTGTATTGATTTTCTGGCTTAATTTGCTTCGGTTCATACTCGGCTCAGTACGAACCAGGATTGAGGGTACTGGAAGAACAGTGAGCATCATTTCATTTGGAGACCCCATCACATTGTGTTCCGTCTGTTCATTCCCATGTATGATGGACTGTTCGACTTTTGACAACGCATCATAAATTTCAAAGGGGTCTGCAGTGGCAGTTTCTTCATCACCTTTATCCAATATGAAATGGGGTGAGTAACTCTTTCCAAATCTCTTCAAAGGATGGGCCAACAGTTCTCGGGTATTGATAATTTCAACGATTTGATCTAAACATTCGGGCCTCGGAACGGGTACTTGTAATACAATATGCCCAACACAGGTCAGAAGAGTATGTTCTGTATTTGGACCATTTAATTTGACATCTAAGGCAGAATTATCCGTGTAAAAGGCAAACGCGCCAATATCCTCAATCTCCTGAGTGATTTCACACACGCTCGATTTAATGTAATCTTCAGGAGATGCGAGGTCAAGGCCAAAATGAGCTAAGCGCCATTTCATGTTTACCGCATTACTTTGAGAGTTATAAATTACCGGTGATAGCAGTTGAGACGTTTCCGGTGAATCATTGTAATTATTTCACTTATTGGTTCATGGAATTTCAAGTAGTGCGCTCTTTGGCTTCTTTCTATTATCTAGGGTTTTGACGCACAAGCGTTCGAACCCTCACCTTTGACGTCAATCAAATACGAGTCTCTCGTTACGAAGAACTGTACGGAAGCATTAGAAATTGTCCGGACGGAACTTGCGAGATTCCCGGCACGAGCATTCGTTTGAACAATTGTTGGACGTGTTCAAGGAACTCAATTACTTATTACGGCACATTCAATAGTGAGGTGTTGATGATATAATTTATGAATCCGGAATTGTGGGTGGAAGATGTTCTAATCTCAAATGGAGTAGGACTCGAGACGACGCAGTATCTCGTAGTAGCCATTGGTTCAATACTTCTTTTGGGAGTTTGCTTGATTGGTAATTATGTCACAAAGAAATTTATCGTTCAGGGAATTCAGAACTTCATCGAAAAATCTAATAATTCATGGGATGATATCTTCTTGGAAAAAGAAGTCTTTCATTCGTTATCGACTCTTGTTCCGTTGATTTTCATCCATTACCTTTCGGTTCCACTCCTTTCAAACTTCTCATCACTTATTCCTCTTGTCCATATTGCTGTAAAGGTATTACTGGTCTTTGTAGTCGCATCGGTTCTGATCAAGGCGCTCAAAGCATTAGAAGAGGTGAGTACCCAAATTCCATATTTCAAGGACAAGCCAATAATGAGTTATGTACAACTTGCCAATCTCATGATTTACGTTGTAGCTGTCATCCTCATTATTGCAACTCTGCTGGATAGAGACCCGTTGGCGCTCTTGGGTGCTTTAGGTGCTCTCACCGCAGTCCTCATGTTGGTTTTCAAAGACACCATTCTTGGTTTGGTGGCAAGTATTCAACTTTCGTCACACGATATGATTCGTGTAGGGGATTGGGTCTCCATGCCGAAGTATGGAACTGATGGAGATGTTTTAGAGATTACGTTGAATACGGTTAAAGTTCAAAACTGGGACAAAACGATTTCTACTATTCCGACGTATGCTTTCATCTCAGGCTCTTTTAAGAATTGGAGAGGAATGACGGATTCGAAAGGAAGGCGGATTAAGAGATCGTTTAACATCGACATGACGAGCATCAAATTTTGTACAGATGAAGAAATCGCTGCTTTCAAAAAAGTTGAACTGTTGAAGGATTACATTGAATCGATTCAGGGCGAAATAGCGACTCATAATGACACAAATAACAATGACAAATCATCTCTACTCAATGGCCGAAACCTCACCAATATCGGGCTGTTTAGGGAGTATGGGCGCCAGTACCTCTTGGGTAATGAAAATTTAAGAACGGATTTCACATCAATGGTTCGACAGTTAGAGCCAACAGAAAATGGCTTGCCGATCGAAGTGTATTGCTTTAGTAAGAATATTGATTGGGTCGAATATGAACGAATTCAAGCTGACATTTTTGACCATCTCTTGTCATCAGTATCGACTTTTGGTCTCGAAATCTTCCAGAATCCTACAGGGAAGTTTAGTCCTTAAATCACATCATGGTAACGGTTTTGGCGGGGTGTTCTGCTATCAATGAGAATACACAACTGCGACCGGTGCTCCAAATCCTCATAACACGGAAACAGATGGGGAGTTCATGTCTCAGAACAATGGTGTCCCAAAAATCCTCTTCTTGACAACTCTCCTTCTTCTTTCTTCACTTTCTCCATTGTTCAATGAAACAGCAACATTGGAACTACAGGAAACTTCCAATGTGAGCCCCTTACTGAACGTCACGAACTTTGCAACCGGCTTACCCTCAACTTCTGTGCAAGCAGATGTCGGTGGCAGTGCTGTGGTTGACCATCAGAGCGGTCATCGTCTGTTGAATGCGAGTGTCGATATCGAAGTCTTACCGCAAACTTCTATCGGTGTTTGGTTTGATGCGTTGAACAATGCTCAGGCGCTCGGTATCCTCGACAATACTTCTGCCGTCTTAGGTGGAGTTCAATTACCGAGTGTTAATTCTGGGCCACCTGGTTCCGGCAGCAATTCAACGACGCTCTTTAGTGCAGTTCAATGGTCTGGGACTCACAGTTATGATACACTCGAATTACGATGTGGCATTGCTTCTTGTGGCTCAATTGTAGCATCGGGAACTTTGACTCTCTTGGTACGTGTCTTGATTGTCGAATCCGGAACTTCAATCACAGCAAGCGGTATTTACTCTGGTGGAACTTCGACTGGAGGTTCTACAACAGCAACATCCGGCGGTAACTCCGACGGTGCAGGTGGTGCCGGTCACGGTGGAAGCGGTGGCAGTGGTGGAGCTACTGGTAGCGGTGCTGGTGCAGGCGGGTCAACCTATGGTAACGGTACAGAGGACGGCTCTCAAGGTGGCAGTGTAACCAGTTCCAATCACCCAACTGCAACCGGTGGCTATGGTGGAGGATACATTCGAATCATCGCTGACCAAATACATGTCAATGGGACCATCTTATCGAACGGAGAAGATGGGACAAACGGCCAAGCAATCAACGGTGGCTCAGGTGCTGGTGGTTCAGGCGCTGGTGGTGGAAGCGGTGGTTCAATCGCCCTCAAAGCAAACGAAGTCAACATCGGAATGGGTGGTGCAATTCAGGCATACGGAGGGGACGGCGGAGACGGTGCAAGCAGTTTCTGTACGGGTGCCTGTATCGGATTCTTCCACGGCGGCGATGGCGGCGGCGGTGGCGGTGGTGGCCGAATCTCAATTCAAACTCAGATTTCAAAATACAATAATCAAGGCACAGTTTCAGTGAACGGTGGGACTGGAGGAACTGGAGGTCAACCCTATGGGAACGGTGCAGTAGGCGTCATAGGTTCTGCAGGATCAAGTGGCGTGAGCAGTGTTTCAACTTGGAACGGATATATCCTTTCGAATGGAACCATTGTTGATGATGGAACATTTACCACGAACACCTTGTCTCCTAATGGCGGTAATATCATCGATGGATGGGTCAACCACAGTGCATCGATTCCTACCGATTCAAGTTTGATTTTCTCGTATCGATATACCGTCTCAGGATTGCTGAACAACACTTCGGCCCTTTGGAGCGATTGGAACATTGGAAACCTTTCACAACAAAAACTTCCACGTTTAACAGGCCTACAACTCTCATATCACTTTAATCGAACAAGTACTTCATCACCGGTTTTGAGTGACATTACTCTCGAATGGAATATTGCTCATGCCTTGACAAATTTGGAGATTGCACTCTTTTCGGGACCGCAAGTACTCGGACCTTCATCACACTCACTCACCTCTTCGAACAACGCAACGGTCGTCAGTTCAGCAACTACGCATTCTGCAACCCTTTCAGTCCCGACTTCATCAACACCAACATCACCACTGCACATGTGGATTGAATGGCCGACGAATTCTCCATCCAATACGTTGGAAGTTACCCTCGGTGCAGCAACCGTTTATTCAGGTGTCTTGAATTCATCACTCGGTGGAATTGATGTTGAATTCTCACTTCAACACTTACTTGATGCCTGGCCAAGTAACGGTTCTCTCGATGCAGATGGTATTGAGATTGGAGAACTCGTGATACATATTTCAACGACGCTTGCAACTCAAATCGACGTTCATCATACGCAGATGTCATGGTCGTGGACCCATAGCGTTGATTTGCTAACGAGTATGTCACAACATGCATTTGCAACCTGTACAGATTGGTATCGAGCCACTTCTTCATGCCTCTCGGAATATTATTTGGAAGTCAGTGGAGATACCATCCCCGTAACTTCACCAGGATTCCTCATTACGCTCAACAATCTCTCATTGGAGTGGATTGATGACATTGCACCTCAAATATCCACCATTGACCACAGAATTGGCCTCAGTATCGGTGCGTACATTCGAGTTGGAGATACCTTTGTCATAACGGTCGAAGATGCCATTGGGGATGATTCGCTCTCGGGTTCAGCATGGATTCACCAAGGCGATAGCACAAAACCAGCATCACCGCAGTATCTTGCATTTTTCAGTGGATTGAACCGATACGTTACTTCCTTTACGACCAATGAATACAATCCAGTAACGACCACTCAGCATTTTATTGCAGTCGAACTCACCGATGAGAATGACAATACTCTCTTTGTTGAACAAGCCTATTCATTTGAGATTGGGCCTGTGATGCCTACCGTATCATCACTTTCGATGGATGCTGTCAACAGTACCATGAATCTGTCTTCGGGAACTCAAAGTGCTCCAGCTTGGAGATTACATCAAGAAGGATACGAGTTTTCAGTATCTGCACTCCACAACAGAAGTGATTTATCTGCATCGTTGACGCTCACGACTCAAGGATTTTCTACCGATGTTCCTCTTTCATGGAATGGAAATACCAATGCCTACACGGGTCTTTGGCTCCCTCAACGTTCCGATCTTGGTTCGTGGGATGTTGAAGTGGAACTTCTGGAAACATCTGGTCAACAAGCCAGAGACGTAAACGGCTACAAAAATGGCGTTGACCTCAATTTTGCTTTGGTCGATGAAACAGGGCCCGTTTTGACTTCGATTCTCCATCCAAATGCAGCCGTGGTCGGTGAGGATTTACTCGTTCAAGTTGAATGGGAGAATGCACCTTTTGAAATTGTAAATGGTTACGTCCATCTCCTCTTTGAAGGTGCACTAATCTCAAACAAGAGCATACCTGGAACCTCAACCAGCATGTCTTCAGTAACCTTCCAAACAGATTCGTTGGACACTGGGATGTACACTCTTGATGTCGCCTTATTTGATGGATTTGGCAATGCGGATCTGAGCGAGAATTCGTCGTCAAGCTTCGAATTGTTCCCAATGGCACCCTTGGTTTCAGGAGATATTGAATCTTGGTCCTTTGATCCGAGTCAACTGAACTTGACACTTTCTGGTGAACATCAATTCCGCTTCAGTCAAGGCTTGATTTCTTTGTCGAGTGGTGATGTCATGTTGTTGGAAAATTCTTCGGTTAGCAATGGTGTTTGGACCATCGAGCAATCATTGGAATCAATTTTGCAATCTACGATGAACATACTCGTTCACGTCTGTGATGCAACGAACTCTGTTGAGTGTGAAGACTATGAGGTTTCTATAGATGGTTCTCTTGCAATTGATTACACTCTCGAAAAACAGTGTCTTCAGCCTTCTGAATCTTTCCTCACGAATTCGACTGAAACCCTGGTGCGTTGTACCATTTCCCATACCAATGGGACCTCTTCGATGCAAGTTTCTCTGACTTCATTACAGTCTTCTTCCTTCCTCCTGACGAGCGTTGTATCCGAAGAACTACCAATTGGCGGCCAAATTGAACTTTCACTCTTGATCAATACCGGTAATGAAAATGGGTCTTGGAGCCAATCATGGGTACTTTCAGTTGTTGACCGTATCGGCCAAGTGGATGTATTGGAACAAAACACAACATCGTTCACTATCAGTTCAGTCAAGGAAGAAATAAACAATGGAAGTGAGCAAACACTTACAACGCCTGAAAGCGATTCTTCTCCGCTGACAACTGTCGGACTATTCCTTGTTGTTCTAGCTCTCGCTGCCCTTTTAGGCACACTAGCGTTCTTGAGAGTGAGAGCCAAAGAAGAGTCAAAGGATGAGGGAGAATCCTTCGATTCACAAAACTATAGCGAAACAGAATTCACACCACAAACCATACCAGTGGAGACGTATGAAACCACTGACGCTATCGAACCTCCAGTTCTTTCTGAAACACCTACCGAACCATTGACCCCTTCATCAGATACGACGGCAACTGCAACCGATGAACACGGGTATGAATGGTACACTGAAGAGAATGGTACCAATTGGTACCGACTCCAAGGAAGCGGTAGTGAATGGTATCTCCACCAAGGCTAATCCGACCCACAACAATCAAGGATTGTATCAATCAAAAAACGATGACATTTCATCGAGTGTTTTTCTTCGAAGGTCCGGAACTTGAGCATCATCGGCTGGATGACCAACCGGCATCAACAACATTGCATGTTCATGGTCAGGACGTCCAAGCAGCTCACGTAAGAAATTCATTGGAGATGGGGTATGCGTGAGTGTTACTAGACCCATGTTATGAATCGCTGCAATGAGTAAACCTGCGGCAATACCGCATGATTCTTGTGAATAATAGGTAGGGCCCCATTCACCGTTTGAACGCAATCGCTTACTTTGACGGAAAAGAACAATGATCCAAGGAGCGGTGGTTATGTGCTCTTTTACATGGTCGGTTCCTAAGGGTTGAATCAGTTCAGCCCATGCTTCAGGCATCCGGTCTTCATAGGTGCGTCGTTCCTCTTGTTCTGCAGCATTTCTTATCTGTGCTTTAAGTTCAGCATTCGAAATCGCAACAAAGGTCCAAGGTTGAAGATGGGCGCCGGAAGGCGCTGTACTCGCAGTTTGTATCGCCAACTCAATCAGTTCCCGAGGTACATCCTGAGATGAAAAACTACGGGTTGTTCTTCTTCCGTTCATTTGAATCTTGAACCGTTTTGCTCGCTCAAGCATTTCAACTGGAGGAGTCGGTTCAAAAATCAAGGAGATAAAACCTGGTTCAATATCCACTCCGGCCATGTTGGTGGTCTATGGTGACCTCTCATCAATTATTCCTCTCCATAACACAAACATGAACAACCAGAATCTTCGATTTTTTACTGTAATCATGATTCATAACGGGAGCATTCAGGCCACGGCGACGCAGAAGTGAGGCACCTCGCCGACCAAACTAAAATCTGAAAACCTGTGTTGCTGGATACACTGAACCCCAAGCATCAAAAGTACCGGATTGTGGGACAGCAACATGTCAGAGTACAATGCTTCAACCAAGATTAACTGGCTGAACACAATTTTTCTTGTTTCGACGCCTATTCTCGCCGTCGTAGGAGTTGTTCTTCATTGGTTCTCTTTTGGAGCACCAGGGTGGACTGAAGCCATCATGTTCTTCGCGTTTTACTATGCATGCGGTTTGTCGATTACCGTTGGATACCATCGACTCTTTTCGCACCGGTCACACGATGCATCATGGCCATTGGTTTTGTTTTATTCCGTATTTGGAGCGGGTGCTTTCCAAAATTCAATAATCGAATGGTGTTCTGACCATCGGAATCATCACAAGTCAACTGATTCGGACAAGGACCCTTATTCAGCATCTCGCGGTTTCTGGCATTCCCACGTGGGATGGATTCTCGTTGAAGAGGACACTTTCAAAAACGACTTTGCCAATGTCAAAGACTTAGCGGCAAGTAAAATCATTGCTTGGCAACACAGAAATATATTTCTGATCGGAGCCTTTTCTGGAATCATCCTCCCAACCCTTTTTGGATATTTACTTGGAGGAATTCCTACAGCAATTGGTTGCTTTGTTTGGGGCGGTTTGGTTCGACTGGTATTTGTTCACCACGGTACTTTCCTCATCAACAGTGCAGCACACATTTGGGGGACGCAACCGTACTCTGAAGAGAACTCGAGCAAGGATTCATTTTGGCTTGCGTTCCTTACCTTTGGTGAAGGATACCATAATTTCCATCACACCTTCCAAGCTGATTACCGGAATGGACACAAGTGGTATCATGTTGACCCAAGCAAATGGTGGATTGGCATGTTCACGTTCTTCGGCCTCAAATCGAATTTAAAGAAAACACCAAAGCATTCAATTGAGGTTGCTAAATTGGATATGAAGTTTAAGAAGACTGCACACAAACTCAGTTCCAAAAACATTGATATTCGTATTTTTGAAAAGCAAATCTCAACGTACCGTGAATCAATGAGGTCGTGTCTCTATGAGATACACAAGGCCAAAAAAGAATTGAAAAATGCGATGAAAAATCAAACTGATTCAACTCGAGAACGAATTGCTGAAATAAAGCAATCTTACCGTCAAATTAAAAATGAATTGAAAGTGTTATTCAAAGAAATGAATACCTTGTATCTCTCAGTTGCTTGAATCCACCTTCGACTCATCGCAAAGAAATTGTGTTGCAGAAGCAAGGGATTGAGAGAACCCTTCCAATTTCACGGGAATGATCTGTCGGTTATTAGTAGGATAGTTGCTCATTGAATCTAAATCTCATGAGAAAAATAGAAGCCTGTTGAGGAAGAGATTTCAATCTTTTTTATATTACTTGACGTCATCCCACTTTTGTAGTGGAATACTAACTCACAAGATTGTAAATCCACTCCAAAATAGTGCTTTGTTGTTGTCTTAAATCCAGTCAATCCATTACCCTTAGTATTCTTAGATAATCCCCCGAATTTGCCGGTAACTAATGTAGGTTTGTTATCGTCAATAATCATATTGTAACCTGCACCTAATGTTGTCTGACTAAATTCGATATTACGATTTCCATTTGGAGTTAAGAGGTTAAGAGTCAATTTCTTTTTAGTGGATCCTGAAACCACGATTCTAGGAGAAGGTACTGTTTTTGACAAATTATTTGATGCGCCAAATTTAGAAGAAAAAGAAGAAACTTTTTCTGAGATGTTTTTAGCGACAGGTGTATTATTCACAGGTGCATTTGGTTGCGATTGTGGGGTTGTTGGGATCCAAGACTCCCCATCCCACCACCATTTACCATCCTCAGAGTATTGTGTCATAAAATATGCTTAAACGGCACAATAATTAAATCTTTCCAAAATACTTAATTACATGCGTAGTGAGATGGGAATATGTCACGGCCTAAATCCTCATGGGGGGATATTACTAATTTTGGTGCGAATGTTTATCAATCTAGACAGATAAGTAAGCTAGCGAATCAGCAGTCTGAAAACAACGCTTTACTTCAAATGCAAATGGAAAACATGCAAAGGCAACAAATGATGGAGGAGATGACAAAAGAGGTGTTAAAACATGCCAGAACTCTCATTCTAGAATTTGAAGATATGATCAATACCACTCGGAAAAAAATGCAGCAAAATCCAATTTTAGCATCTATTGAAACTGATGCATTAGAAATGGCATTTAGGGATTCTCAATCGAGTGGCATGGATTCCGATTTGTTCGAAGAAATGTATGATTTAGAGAGATACAGGAAGGTTGAATCTGGAATAAATGAGCTCAAACAACTTACATCAAAATTGACAGATGAGCAATCTGCGATAAAGGATAACATTCTTTCTTATTCTATGCAATTCGATGATTATGAACAGGCAATACAACTCGGTGAAAATATACCTGCCCTTCAGGTAAGGCATCATGAATTATTCTCTGAAGTATCTCGCTTACAGTCTCAGTGGAATCAGTTTGAAAGTAATGCTATAATTTTGAATGGCAAGATGACCAAAACAGAGTGGATAATGTTTTCCATTCTTTCTGTAATTTGTCTCCCGGTTCTGTTTATAATGCTGTCTTCCCCTGAATTGTTGGGGGTTACGGAAGGTAGTGACGATGAAATGATGTTTGGGGCTGGTTCATGCCTTGCATGGCTTGGTATTGCCGGTGCTATCTTTGCGTTCTTTGATGCGCGAAAAATTGTCATCCCAGACATTGAAACACTACTGGGCGAATCGTCAGTGAAGGATGTTGAAGGACAATTATCCTTATATCGCTCAATGGATAGAGAACTTTTTTCAGATGAAATCGAGGAATTGGAAAACGAACTTCGTCATATAAATAATTCCGATAATTCCGATCTTAATTTTGTAGTTCCTCACTCTGGAGATCCATTTAATGAATATTTCGTACTTCTTGAATTCACATTAGGTAAATGTAAGGTGAAGTTACAATCGATGAATGTTGAATTTCACGAGTTGACTTCTTCATTAGGCGAATCTGAATTAGGAGAACTAAATTCCTCACTTCAAACCAAGCGTGAATATGTAGAATTATATACGAGCGAAAATTTGAATTTGAGCCCTGATGTAAAACAAACAAGATCAATAGAATCACAAATCAATTGGGTGTTACATGACGGATATTATTACAAACAATTTGGCGATGGAACCTTTGACTCCACACCCCATATTAGAACTCATGATGGTTTGATCATTCCTTATCAAACACCTAAACCCCCCATACATAGTGTTGATTTTTCCAACGTATTAGGGGATTTAGACATTTAATATTCTGTTCGGTTTCCACCCCTCTGTACACCGACGCGTGAAGTGTATCTCGAAAGGGGTAGCGTGGACATAATGCCTTTTAAAAAAGTTGGAAGGGGGCACTTCCGACTGTTATGGTTGGAAGAGTACCCTTTGCAATGATGATTGGGGCTCGAAAGCCACATCTTGCTCTGTGATCACGTGAGAACTTCGAGCAAACGGTCTTGTTCAGCAGCCATTCGCAATTCCATAGCGATTCGTCGACCACTTGACATTGATCTGTCTGTTGACCGTATTTGTTTGAATTTAGAGTGTGTTACCAGCTCGGTTAAGGGCCCAACCAAATAACGATTCAAGACTGGCCTGTTGTTGGTGGGACTTGGGATTCAATGAATTACTGGAATACCGTTTGAAGGCTCAATTTGTCGTGAAGGTTTGGACATCGGTCCAGTGGTCTCCACTGGGCCCTTCACCTAAGATCCGCC
>Ga0209830_10002592_pt1 | contig 14450 bp, 15 predicted proteins | sample ArcticOcean_MG_C_12_FD_187439 | JGI IMG/M metagenome (GOLD analysis project Ga0209830, IMG submission 187439) | Marine microbial communities from western Arctic Ocean - ArcticOcean_MG_CB8_130 (SPAdes) (version 2) | ecosystem: Environmental > Aquatic > Marine > Oceanic | place: Arctic Ocean...
ACCAGAATTGGTCGCCAGTGTTTCCGAACTCAATCAGGTCGCAGTTTCCGCTTGCGTCTCCGTTAGAGCAGGTTACAGGTGCGCCGTTGTCGACAGAGATCTTGACTGAGACAGATGCCCAGTTCAAGTCGCCACCTTGGCTCATTGTAATTCGAACTAGGTCGTCGCTAGTTCCGTCAGTCACGGATCCAGTAGCATCATCGCCACCAAAGGCGTATAGTGCTAGGTTTCCGTCGGTGTTTCCTTCTGCTAGGCTTGCAGCCCAGACATACAGTACACCAGCAAGTACCACAGTGATTGCGACCATTAGAATGGTAGCAATGACGGGGCTTACAGCTTCATCATTTCGGTTTTCGTTTTGCATATTTTTGTCCTCAGTACCCGTTGCCGGGAGTATCCTTTCCACCTTTATCATCATATATAGTCGCGCCCCAGTCTTAATTCTAACAAAACCCCATAAGAGGGCGTTTAGGGGGTTTTTACCAAATGTTATTTTTTATGATTTGCTGCGCCATTCTAATTAGAGCATACTATTTGTAAAGAAAAGTACCATATTTTCATTAATGAGTATATATAATCATTCGCCAATGTTACCGATTCGAGGAGGTTGATTGAAAATATTACAATTATTTAGATCGTATTTACAAGGAAAAATATAGCCAATAGGCCGGTTATTAGAATAGAAGTGAACAGGGTGAGAATTTAAAACGCGGAGGGGATGGGATGCACTCAACGAGAACTTCAACAGCCCTGTTCATGAATACCCACAGCATCGCGGCTTATATTCGTTTTTGAGTAAAAAAACTAAAGAAAATGATTGTTTGAGTGAACTCGATACCAAATATTAGGTCGGGAATGTTATTTTTAGGAAGTTTGAGTTGCAATCCAACCCATTCGCTCGATGACTCTAATAAAAATCAAATAAGCGATGACTGTAGCCAATACTCCAATTCCAAGACTTGGATAAAAGTCCCATCCATTACGCAATAAATAAGATAATAGCAAGAAGCATATGAGTGATGGAATTATCAATAATAATACTCCATCAGCAAAAATCGCAATGTCTTGGCCAGACTTACCATCATTATGCATCCAAACAATTGCCAGAATTGACACGATTGGAATACTTGCAAAAAGAGAGGCTAGGAATAAACTACGATTTGAAGTTTCACTTACCAATACAATAATTGCAACCGTCAAGGTAATTTTAGCTAAATATGCCATAGCCGCCATTATCAAGCCTAGAGCCATCAAGTTTAGATAATCTCTCCCGTTAATGGAGAGAGTATCACTCAACAGTGAGTATTTCTGGGCCGCCATCAGTAATATGTACTGTATGTTCAAACTGGGCGATTGTTCCCCCATCCATGCATCTAAGAGCATGGTATGTTTCTATAAATCGTATTGAGATCAATTTTTTGACTAAAGCATTCCACTTACTCTGACGACTTTCTTCATCCGCTTCTGGGAATGGCTTTTTCAGCATAGGATAGGCCCAGCGTTCTGCGAATGGTAATGTTCCATAACGTTCTTCCAAATTACGCGCCATTTGAGCACCTAGAGGCTTTAATTGTCCCTTTGCTCTTGCCTTTCTAGAAGTAGTATTACCTGTTACCCTGTATATATTTGAGGACTCGCGCCCCCCAATATTCTCTATCATCCCTGTTTTACCGGTAGTATTGAAGGGTTCAACTGCATATACGGAACCCGCTTCAACCTCTCCCTTGAACCCCCTATTATCAGGGCCACAAGCATATGATGGAATTGAAACACCAGCATGTAATTCCCACGGTTTCAATTGATGCCCGCATAAATTACGTATTGGTTGGAAACCAGCATCAAGTGAAGGTTGTGCAGCCGCTGCACCGACCTTCCACCAAGGAGTTCCTGGGTGCATTACTTCAATTGCAGCATCTCGCGCCTCTTTTGCAGCTTTGATCTGTTCGGTATGATTATTGCCATTACCTATTTCAAAAGATAGAGCATTATCGCCAATATGGCCTTTGATATGGACTCCATAATCAAGTTTAACAAGATCTCCTTTTTCAAGAACCATGCTACCTTCCCATCCCTCAACCTCTTCGATTAAATGATTTGTAGTGAAGTGGGCGGCTAGGTCATTGGTAGCAATTGTTCCAGGGAAAGCCGGCTTTCCACCATGGCGATGAATGAATCTTTCAGCACTTTCAATTATCTCATGAAAGGTTTTTCCAGGTTCAAGTTCTAGCTTCATTGCTTCCAATGTCCGGCGGGCAACATGGCCAGCATCGCGCCAATATTTCAATTCACTTTCGTCAACCATAACATCACGTCTTCGCGAGGTATTACCCCCTCTCTCATAATAGTTACCGAAAACTCATTACTTTGACTTTCGTCTCTGATAAACTGAATGATTGTACTAGGCACTTCCCCCCCACACATTCCTGAAAGAATTGCTTGATCTGGTAATCCGAGCCTCAGCCCTGCGCTTTTACTATCTTTTTCTGGCAATTCTCCACTTGGATTTGCACTTGTTGCGGTTATCGCACCGACCATTTTTACGAGTTTTATAGCCAATGGGTGCGCCAATATTCTTATCGCAATATTTTCACCGCCTATTCTTTGGTCGAATTTTTTTAACGCCGGCAATACTACTGTAATAGAACCTTGAGCGAAAGAAGACAGAAGTTTTTCTGCTAATTCTGGAAATTCGACAAATTGTTTTGCCTGCTCAATAGAAACAACTCCCAAACTAACAGGCATATGCTCTGGTCTTTGTTTCAATGCAAAAAGTGAATCTAAACCTTGTTGAGTTGGTAGTGAAGCCAGTCCGGGTTGAGTAGATGTTGGATATGCAACAACTCCTCCAGCGTTGAGTATTTCTATAATAGAAGATGGAATCAGGTTCCTCGCCCCCAGTATTATGCATGAGCCCATTGTTCAACGTGTTGTTGAGCAACTTCCGCAGCTACGCTCTTATTTTCTGTTTTTACCAATAACTTCCCACTCGGGTATAATGTTAATTCGCAAGGTCCAGAAAAAGTCCAACATAAACGATTACGAATTCCAACTTGGTATCCACAAGATTCGATTGCAGCACCGACCTTTTCCAAATCAATAGACTTGATTCCTTCGGGTACTATCTGATATGCAGCCCTATTGCCGCATAATTCCATAACATATCCATCGCTCATTTTCTCACCTCACAAATCACTAGGTCTGGCAGGAGGGGCTGATGGTGGAGTGGAAGGTGGGCCTGAGGGAGCGCTGCTAGGTGGGCCCGCTGGAGGGCCTGAGGGAGCGCTGCTAGGTGGACCTGCTGGAGGGCCTGAGGGAATTCTGCTAGGTGGGCCTGCTGGAGGGCCTGAGGGAGCGCTGCTAGGTGGGCCCGCTGGCGGACCGGAGGGAGCGCTGCTAGGTGGGCCCGCTGGTGGACCGGAAGGGGGCGCTGGCGCTGAAGAATGAGCAGGAGCAGGTTTCGAAGGAACCGCAGGTGGTCCAGTAGGAGCAGAAGGAACTAGGCTCGGCGCAACCTCAGGTTCTGCAGCGGCAATAGTGGTTGCTGCTACCGATAGCAAGTCAACTGGAGCACTCGCAACCTCAGTTGCGGTGGCTTCGTTGCTTTTCCATGAAGGAGTCCTCACTTCATTTGCAGGTTGTTTTAGGGCCATGGAAAGTGGATCGGAAACTGGTTCTACAGTACCAGATGTTTGCCATGGAGGGGTACGAGGAGAATCTTCTGGCTCGGATTCAATCTGTGCTGCTGCACCGACATTAATTTTAGTCGCCCCACCTTCTGCGTTTTCGCCATGATAGGTGGTGAGTACAATAGAACTGGAATCAATGATTTCTTTCTCTTCAGTATTTCCGAAATCACCTAGATGTTCTGTAAATGCTCCAGTGAATAAATTACTGCCAATCGCATTGCTTAATTTTCGTCCTGCTTGTTCAAGATAAGTGAAATCTGCTTCATATGGTCCAAGAGAAATCTTTTTGCCATTACCAGACGTTGTGAAAGTCCATTGCCCATTATCTAATGGAAACTCAAATGTAAACGAGCGTGAAACTCCAGGCCCTAGTGAAGTAATTCCTTCTTTTGGAGATACTTTTTGGCCATCACTAGTTGTAATAGTGATATTCAATCCACCCATTGGAATTGCTGCTTCATTTGTTAAATTGACTATTACCAAAAGAACATCTTCGTCATCGTCATCAATTTCCATTTTCACATCGGTAAGTCTCGCTTCTAGAGAGGCGGCTCGCTGGCTATGTTGGTCACTCATATCTCTCACCTTGAAGACCACTAAAGTATGCAGTACTTCAAGGGCTTGCCGAATTAGTTTGCTTATTCAATGAAGTTTCAAGCGTGTTTCAGAAGGCAAAGACCAATCTACAGCAGCAACTGTGTGGTTCTTGATGTCGATTGAAGTCCTATATTCTGCGTTCTTGGATTGGGCTCTTATCAGGTCTCTAAATCCAAACCATAATGCTCCAATTAATGGGAGGATGTAGATCAGTTTTGAAAAGGCTCTCGGACCCCAATGGTGGTCATCGAGAGCTGAGCCATTATCGTGAACAATTGCTATTCTCAGACTTCTTTGAGCAAGAGAACGGCCCATCGTTTTCCCTGTATATTTAAAATATAGATAATTGGCTGAAATGAAGAGAAACCAATTCGCGAAATAGAAGGCGGCTGATTTACCACCTTCCAGTACCAACGAGTATGAAGAGATTCCCTGACTAAAATTAAAACCGCTCAGCACTTCTAAAATAAGGGAAATAAAAATGATATCAAATACATATGCAACCGCTCGTTTCCAAGCAGGAGCTATCAACATTCCATCTGGCGCATTTGCAATAATAGACTGAGCCAAAGTCCCATGCCCTTGATGGATGCTAACTGCTTCTTCGGCCATACCCCTCGCCAATGTGTATCCTTTGTCAAGTCTGCGCACAAAATAATAGTTCAACTATGAGTGATATGCCAAGCGAATAGATTGTGTTCTTCAGCCCAATCTAGGTATGAGCGCCATGTTCCATCATGGCGCAAAGTAGTAGGATTGCCCAATACAATCAAACCTCTTCTCGCCCTTGTAATCGCTACATTAAGGCGCCTTTTATCACTTAAAAAGCCTATTTCACCGGCTGCATTAGCACGAACTGCACTGAATATAATAATCTCTTTTTCACGGCCTTGATAACCATCTACACTTTTAATTTCAAGTCCATTATAAGGCTCACCATCTTCGAATCCACCAGCCTGATAAAATAAGTCCGTAAGAAGTCTAACTTGACCATTATATGGCGAGATTACGCCGATATCTTGGGTAGTAATATCTCCCGCAGCCAAGAGGTCATTAACGATTGATACGACTTTGGCAGCCTCATCAATATTTGATTTGCTCTTTCCTTCCTCATCTTCCACTTCAAACCCTTCTATTGGAACAAAGGCAACGGGTTTGTCCCAATCGGGCCATAGGAATCCTGCAGCAGGTGGCCTTTCTGCAGGCGTGCAGCCGTCTTCCAGTTTATTGTCATAGAATCTTGCACTTGGAAATTCTCGAATGGTAGGATGCATCCTGTATTGTGTAGTCAGCATATGGGTCGGCATTCCACATTTGATCAACCTGTCAAATAACGACCTACCCAAACCCCCTCTCTCCGCCTCTCTGCTGATTACGGTTGGTGGTAATTGTTTGTGGTCACCGACTAAAATGAGTTGCCTACAACCTCTGGTGATAGGAACTAGAGCGCTGGGTTCACTGGCTTGAGTCGCTTCGTCCATCAAAATAACTGGGAACCTTCTATTGCCTAATAATTTATGACCAGAGCCAATTGTTGTTGTACAGATGACTTCTGCACCATCCAATACCCCATCTATCATAGTTCTTTCAAGACGGCGTATTTCTTTGTAATTATTATTGACTTCCTTATGCGCTAAACCCTTATCTTTGCCTCTCAAACCACTTAGACCACGTTTGACTGCTTCGTTTTCTTTACGAATAAATTCTATTTCTTCCTGAGCCGGATGATTTTTCAAAATGGCATCGAGTGTTGCTTCTCTCAAACCCTCTCTTACTTTCACTGGTCGACCAATACGAATCGCATTAACGCCATTATCAAGTAATCCTTCAAGTAAATTATCTACTGCAACATTGGATTCAGCGGTTGCTAAAATAGGACCTCTTCCCATCTTTACAAGAGTGCGTAATAGTTGCACTGCTGTATGGGTTTTGCCAGTTCCAGGTGGCCCTTGAATCAAAGTTAATCTTTTGCCTATTGCCGACTCAACTGCATTTCTTTGTGATTCGTTTAGTGGTAGTTGTGATATGCCGAGAGGGCCATATTGTTTCTGGCCATGGATTTCTGGAGGACTTTGTGATGAGGTTGCTATATCATGAACTGAACCGAGTAATAAATCTCGTAAAGGAGTCCCAGTGCTATCTTCAGTTGAATGAAATGACATCAAACCCTCAAGCATTCTATCGTGTGCAACGCGATTAGCCCCTCTATCCAATCGCCAATTTCCTTTACGTAAATCACTAGGCCTTTCTGCAACAACGACTCTAATCCGAGTAGGACCTCTGTCCAATACAACTCCTTCGAGGATTTTTTCACCCCACGGCCTAGTTCTGCTGATCAAGACAATGTCTCCGTTGCCGAATCGGTGTTGTGGCATTCTCCCGCCATTCCTGGATTCAAATGTAATGATATATTCGCCAAAAAAGCGTCCTTGTGGTCTTCCGGTTAAATCAAATAAAGTTAGTCCAGCAGCCACTAATCGCTGCTTTGTCCATTTCTTCCAACGCTCTTCTACCATTGCTGTTTCATCATCTAGTTCTTGTTTTATCAATTTACTAAATAGTGAAAAATGATCCTGGCCCCTTTGCCAAATCAATGGTACTTCGGAATCTGCCCTTGATGCACTGCTCGAAGATGGTGTAGAACTGTTCATCCGCCGTACCCGCCCCCGTTCCGCCATATTTACTGCGGCGCATTATACCTCATCATAATATGCCTCTTTTTTGATGTTTTTCAAAATCATCACACCCTATGTCTTAAACGGGAACTGAGAAGCCGAAGATTGGGGAGTAGTATGTTCGGGAGGCGCGACAAGTCTGGCAGCGATGCTGATAATGCTTGCACATACTGCGAATTCATCAATCAAGAAAATGCTGAATCGTGTTCTCAATGCTACTATGTTTTTGCTGCGAGTGCGAGAGACCAGCCAACCGCCGCCCCTTCGACCAGTGGTAACGAATTGATGTCCCTATTACTTTCAGAAGACTTAGAAATACCTGATGAAGATGATTATGCGGTTGAAGCGGTATTGACACTTGAAGATGAAGAGGTTGAAATCGGTCAATATGAAACTGTTGATGAAGAAGATTCATTTGAATTCATTGGCGGTGCCGGTGCCGGTCCAACACTTGCTCAAACTGTTGATTATGTCAAACCAGAAGAGGTTCAACTGCAAGTTAGCGATGCTCCAGCAACACCTTCTAATTTTGAACTGGATGAATATGACCCGTTACAAGATGTTGCCGAACCTGTTCATTCCGGATTGGGCAATCTATACTCTCCGATGGTAAAGGTAGAAACTGATGAGGACCTATTGGGTTCTGTTGGCCCTAATACATCAGTCGCAATGACGCCTGAGATTCCTGATATACCGGATATTTTGCCAAATAAAGGCGGGCTTGCTTCGGCCATGCACCAGCCTCTACCTATCAGTAAACCAATCCCGACGCCTTTGCCAATTGCAACTGCGAATCCAATTCCAACCCCTGTTTCAAATGCAATACCTACTCCGAGTTTACCTTTTGCAATCGGTGCAACCGTACCAGCACCAATCCCAACTACCACTCCTACTCCAGCACCAATTACTACTCCAGCACCAATCCCAACTCCAACTATCACTCCTGCTCCAACTCCAGCACCTATTGTTCAAGTGGCAACTCCTATACTACCTGTTGAAGAAGAAAAGCCACAACAAGTTGTTGAACACGCTACTGAAAAGCCAGCACCTACTCCTCAAACGGATGGAAGAATTTGGCCATGGCCTGCTAAGGATGCATGGAATGCATCCCAAGTATACAAGGAAGTTGTTTCCGCTCTTGAGCAAGTCAAATCTGGAAACCTCAAAGATGCTGCCGAAACCCTTGATAAATTAGGGCCCCATCTCTCTGAAAATCTTGACATGCTGCTGCATATTGGCATAATTATGACTTATTTAGGGCGCACTGAGCACCTACAATGGACACTTGGAATGGCGCAAAGAATCTATCCAGGCAATGAGCATGTTTCATCAGCCCTATCCCGTCTGTGAAGTTGAGGGAGAGGTATGACGACGACGCCACAACTGTCAATCTCGGACCAATATAGTCTGCGCCCAGCCAATAAAGCCATCCTCTCGAGCGTGATTGAAGCGTTTAACGAAGACCCTGATTCCGCATTGGCGGCCTTGCCATGGATAGATATGAGCAAGGATATCAATCACCAATTATCTGACATGCTTTTTGATATTGAAACTGCCTCGGATGCAGATAGACTACATTTTTGGTCTATTCACGATAGTAGCGGAACTTTTGCCGGCATGGTCGGAGTTGGTGATGAATTACAATTCGCTAATTCCCACTATAATTTGGGATACTGGGTAAAACCTTCTTTCCGAAATAAAGGGATAGCAATACGTAGTGTGGATTCAATTTTATCCTGGTTGGAAAACAGAGGGGGCAACTTTCGAATTGAAGTTGCAGTTCACCCACACAATGAGGCAGGGCTAGCAACCGCTGAGAAAATTTGTTCAAATTGGAATGGTGAAACTCTTGAAGAATTTGTTGGAGTTGAATTATTTGGACGGACCATTCCTCACAAAGTGTATTTGATTGATTTACCTCGAAATGGGTGAATTAATAATGTCCGGCTCTACTTGGATCAGTATTGATTTTGATGACCTTAGGCATCTGCCAAAGCATTCAGGCCACCCAACACGTTCCAAAAAGCCTCATCAAACTTCAGCCAATAAAGAGTTATCCGGAGACTTTCAAAGAGGCATGGTCGCTCTTGAAAAGTGGTTAAACTCAAATGACTATCCAGTGACTTTTTTTATCATAGCTGATCTATTTGAAAATCCTACTTTCACAACTTGGTTACAAGCAATTATCTCACAGTTTTCCCAACGAATAACGATTGGTAATCATGGCTTAACACATCGCAGTTGGTCTGTTTGGCCTGAAGATATTGTAGGGTTTGAACAAGCATTAATTGATTCAAATAATATTTTACAGCAATACTGTGGAGCAAATCTGCGCCCATGGTTTCGCGCTCCTGCTGGATATATTGCGCCGTGGATGGCGCCGATATTAGCAAAAAATGGATTTGAAGTAGATTCGTCGGTCAATCCGAGTTGGTTGCTAAAAAGAAAGACTGGTAAAGATAAATCGTGGTCAAAAGTAATCGCCTCTATGAAACAAAATGGAATCCGCGAAATTGCTTGGAAAACAAAATGGTCGTTGCCAATAAATGGACCCGCTCTACATATTCCAATCTTGAAAATAATTGCTAAGCGAGAATGGAGAAATTCTCCAGTTGTAGATTGTTTGGATGATTGTTTGAAATCTGATAAACAGATAACTGCACTGTATTGGCATCTATTAGACCATTCAAGAAATGAAGCAACTTGGTCTCCACCTTTGCAATAATTATAGCATTTATCAGCGATCTCGCATCAACATTGTTACCGATTTACTTTGGTGATTAAGAACTCCTATTTCTGTAAAATTAAATCGCTGATGAAATCTCATCGAACCTGGGTTTGGTGGATTTAGACTAACTTCCGCGGCTATTGGGTAATTGTAATATTTGGCATAGGAAATTACTTGTTGATAAAGAAGTGAACCGATTGATTGGTTTCTGTGATCCTCTGAAACTGCAATCCGGTCTACATAGAGAAAGTCTTGATAGCGTTGATTGAACCAAGCATAATTGAGACTCGCATATTCAGTTCTTGGTAGAAAGCATAACACAAAACCAACCAATTGTTCACCATCAAAAGCACCAATCGTCAATTCAGCAATACGCAGTAATTCGACTATTTCTTGCTGCGAAACTTTACCAGTTCCAGGCAAGCCTTGTTGATTGATTTCCCAAATAGCTGGGATATCTTGGCTGCGAAGTTCACCAAATTGCATGGTTACTGCTCAATGACTTCAGTTGATAAGTTTATTTTCAACCGAACAGAAGAAGTAAGATTAGGATTTGATTTCAATCCATTCTTCAATTTCTTTAGTCGCTAGAATTAGCGTAGGAGCCCAAAGACCTACAAATATTCCCAACATTTCATCACCACCGATGAAGTAAAGATACAGAGATCCTACCACCGATAACATACTCGCTATTAATCCAAATTTTGCTAATTGTCCACTCATATTTTTTCCACCTTACCTCGGTTTACTATAATCTAGCACTTAAAGTACTGTTTATTGCAAAGAATTATTTTTTCATTCATTAAGTGAATTAATTTTTATTTCTGAATCGTCTGTGAAGACTTTCCTAGTGAACGATGTTTTTAGCATCTTTAGCCTATTTATTCAGATTATACAGCGTGTAATCTCAGTTACGAAGATTGGACATTCCTCCATCCAAATTCAGTATCTGTCCAGTAAGGTTGTCCGGCGCATCACACAATAACCATTCAACAGTTGACGCTATTTCATCCGGTTGATTTATTCTTTTTAATGGAATCATACCAACCGCCGCTTCCCTGATTACATCGGATTTGAGGATGTTTTCAGCCAATCGAGTTTCGGTCAAACCAGGCGCTACTGCATTAACGCGTATGTTACGTTGACTGTATGTTGCTGCTGCGGAACGAACCATTGATTCAATTCCACCTTTTGCAGCAGCAATCGCTTCATGATTGACAAGACCGAGACTTGCTGCAACGCTGGAGATGAACACTAAACGCCCTCCACCTGAACGAAGCATCGCCTTACAGGCAGTTGAAAGTGTTAGGAAAGCAGTTGAGAGGTTTGTGTGAATTACTTCGTTAAAGGCATCAATTTTGACCGCATGAGGAGGGCGTATCAGTAATGAACCAACCAAATGTGCGACTCCTGCGATAGATCCATTTCCACGCGCTTGGGTAGCATCTACTGCCGCAGACACTGCTGAGGGATCCAAAGCATCACCCTGGATGATCTCTGCACCCAATTCTTGAATCTCGGAACATCTAGCAATATCTCTAGCCAAAACTGTGACGTTATGTTGTTCTTTTAGCAGTCGCTTGGCAAGCAAAATGGCAATATCGCTACTTCCACCGACGATGAGGTATGAGGCTGGCATGAAGAGCAATTCATTGCTTTAGCATTTATACCTCTGTTTACGGATGCAGCATTATTATTTTAGTTGCTAAAAAAGACTCTCAAAAGGCGTTGAAATAAACAGATGTTCAAAAGCAGACCCACAATTTTGGGAGCATGAAGTACTCTCTATCTGCGGCAACTATTGTCTTTCTTTTGGTTCTCAGTGCAGCAACTGGAGCCGTACTAATGTCTTTTAATCCATTAGGTTCATCTTCTGCTGAACTGTTTTCTATTGAAGCCCCTGTTGTTTACGGAATCAACGATTATACTCTCGTTGAAATTGATGAAGGCGATAACGATGAAGAAGATTCCATTACCGAACGACTCTACGAATTCTTGTTTGAAGCCAACTATGCAGGAGATGTTGTGACATGGGATTTCGGCGACGGAAATTCTGGAACTGGAGTTACTATCTCACATTCTTTTGCACAACCTGGCTATTATATGGTGACTGCAACATCAACTTCGGTTGATTCCATTGAAGTTGCTACCATTGAAATTACAGTGGAAAGAAAAGCTACAGTAGAGTCAGATAACATGGAGTGTACCTGTGCACCTACTGCAAAATCTACTATTATTGACCTCATTCCTTCAGTGGGTACAATTTCCTATGAAGGCATAGTGACTTTAGAGCATGATGGAAGCAGTGAGTCATGCTCTCTGCGTAATCCGTTACAAGAATGTCATGTTCGTGTTATTCTCGAACGTACCGTCGATGGTTCAGTGATTGGGCAAGAGGTACTTTACGACGATAATTTTCGGATGAATGAACTCAACGTGCCTTTTGAGTTTTTGAGTATTGATGTTGAAATTGGTGAAGGGCTACAATTACGCCTTGAGACCGATCAATTGCGAGATTGGCATAAACCAACCACAATGTGGAGCATGACTGCGCCACTTTGATGATTTTTTTCTTCACACAGTATATCGCCTATATTCTTGAGTAACTGTACCGAATAACTACTTTGAAAGTATCTTTTTTGATACTACATTCTTCATAGGATGACGATGGGGCAAAGGTATGAAGCAGATTGATGAGCAAGCAGGGGCATGGACAAAAGCCTTTGAATCTGGAAAGTTCGTCCGTAAATCAAGTGAATTTCGTGACAGTATTGAAGTCGATGGAACTTTTGATGTTGAAAGCGATCGCTATCACCTATACATCTCTCATGCTTGCCCATGGGCGCACAGAACTCTCATCACAAGAGCCATACTGGGACTTGAAAAACATATTACTGTCGATGTGGTTGACTGGCGTATGAATCCGAATGGTTCCTGGTCATTCAATCCCGATGAGGAAGGTGCAACCGCTGATACCATCAACGGTGAAGATAGTCTTGAAGGCATCTACAACCGAGCCTTTGATGGTTGGAGTGCTAGTGGTAACATCGGAACTGTTCCTGTCTTGTGGGATAAGAAACACGAGACCATCGTCAACAACGAAAGTAGTGAAATAATTCGAATGCTCGACACACTGGCTCAGTCGGGTTTAGGTAATGGTGCAACATTATGCCCAGCACAACTAAAACAAGATATTGAAGCCATGATAGATGCAAATTATGAAGCTGTCAACAACGGTGTATACAAGTCTGGTTTCGCTCGAACTCAATCTGCATATGATGAAGCGGTCACAGCCTTATTCGCCCGACTTGATGAGTTAGAGGCTCATCTAGAAGGTCGTGAATGGCTAGTAGGTGATGGCAAAGGACAACTTACAGAAGCGGATATTTGTCTGTTCCCGACCTTAGTTCGCTTTGATTTGGTTTACGTTGTTCACTTCAAGTGCAACCTTAGACGAATCATTGATTATCCTAATTTACAATCATTTGTTGAACGAATGCTCAACCAACCTGGTGTCCGTGAAACCTGTCATTGGCATCACATGAAGGCGCATTATTTCTGGTCTCATCAAAGTATCAATACCTTCAGAATCATTCCACTCGGGCCCCTTGAAGGGGCGCACACAAAGTGACCATTAGCAACAATTAGCAGTATACAATAGGCCCATATCTCTCACGAAGGGTTCAATCGTCTGCGCCTTTACCCAAACAAATAGGAGGAGAGGTTGTGAGACTAAGGCATATCGACCGGATTCGCGCTATTGCAATACTCTGCATGGTTCAAGTGCACACTGCTGCAATCATTCCTCCGGCTGGAATTTCAATTGATCATCCACTGGCATTTGTCTCGGCAGCAATCGGCGGAATGGCTGCCCCACTGTTTGTAACAATCTCTGGATGGGCAATGTATACAAGTGCAAAGAGGAGAAGTGAATCTGAAAATAATGATTTTTCATCTTGGATGCGCTGGGTTGTTCCTCGTTTCACAATTCTAGTGCTATGTCAATTATTTGTTAACTCTGCACTATTGCTGGAAAGAGGAGGGCGCTTCGAATGGATGACTCCAGGAGTGCTAACATTGCTAGCATTGGCAACTCTTCTAGGGCCAGTGTTAATCTTCCTAAAGAAGGGGCATAGAGTCCTTCTACTACTATTAATGATAATTTCGCCACTGATTATTGGAGATCTAAGTGGTTTAGGGTTTAGTTGGATAGAAAGGGTGTCTTCTCAAGGATTTGAACAATGGATTGCTCGCCTTTTACTAAACGGAACTTACCCTGCATTACCTTGGTTAGCATTCATAGTTCTCGGCACTCTAATTGAAGATTATAGAGAAGACGCTTCGACTAAAAAAATAGTTCAATTCGGTTTAGTGCTGATTGGGATGAGCATGGTGTTTTCATTTTACAACGAGATACCTTGGGCATTAACAAAGGGTGATGCAGTTCTAACATTTTTCCCCGCTAATAGTCCATTCATATTCACTTCAGTTATTCTTGTAATAATTTTATTCAAACTATTACAAGGAAATGAGATGTCTGGTGGAGAACCGTTGGGTGGAACAAGATTATCATGGCTGGAGCCTGCCGGAAGATTGTCGTTAACGATATACGTCATGCACTTTGTAGTACTGGGAATTATAGCATTTGAAATGCAAAATCAACCACGTTCTGGAGTCTATCTTACCTTTTTATTTACTATCGTTCACACTTCTATTTGGATACCTTTGGCAATTTTACATGAGAAATATATCCCCGGAATCTCC
>Ga0209830_10002593_pt1 | contig 14448 bp, 12 predicted proteins | sample ArcticOcean_MG_C_12_FD_187439 | JGI IMG/M metagenome (GOLD analysis project Ga0209830, IMG submission 187439) | Marine microbial communities from western Arctic Ocean - ArcticOcean_MG_CB8_130 (SPAdes) (version 2) | ecosystem: Environmental > Aquatic > Marine > Oceanic | place: Arctic Ocean...
GAAGCTGAGTTGCTTGTTGCCCTAAAAACAGGTGGTGTAAATATTCCAGTCAATAAAGCGCTAGACCATGTTTTCGGCTACGGGTTGGCGCTAGACATGACACGCCGCGACTTGCAAAACATTCAGAAAAAAATGGGTCGTCCTTGGGAAGTGGGTAAGGCATTCGAAAAATCTGCTCCATGCGGCCCAGTCCACCCCGTGTCCGCAGTCGGCCACTTAGATCACGGCCATCTAGAATTAAAAGTGAACGGCGTGGTGCGTCAGGAAGCTGACCTAAATCAGATGATCTGGAAGGTACCCGAGATGATCTCATACTTATCTGAGTACTACGAACTGGCGCCTGGCGACGTGATCTTGTCGGGTACACCGTCTGGCGTTGCTGCCGTGGAGAAAGGTGATGTCATGGTATTAACAATTGATGGGCTAGGAAGCCTCGAAGTAAAAGTTGTCTAGAGCTTATAGCTTCCGTTTGTTAGGAGCGGTATACTTCCCCTAATATTTGTTTCTCAGCTCGTGACGCTTCGTAACCGCAGCGCTCAAGGTCCAGGCAACCGCTGAAGGCATTCTTAGCCACCAAGTAGCTATTGCGTTGTTTGGCAGCCACTATTATTGGTGTCTGCCTATTTCTAAATTGGATTTGTCAGAACCAGACCATAGCTAAATACGCTAAATTTTTTATTACTAGTTATATTTAACTTTGCTACACAGCTTTTAAACCAGATTTTATTAAGTACATCACTCAATCTAACGAATAGGGAAGCCTTTCATGCAAACCACTCTCAAGACACTTATTGCTAGTCATGCAGGCGAAAATCCAGCTATCGGCGCACCAGGGCGGAATTGGCTAAACTATGATGAATTGCGGGCTTTGTCAGCTGAGGTTGGAAAAAGTTTGAATGCTATGGGTATTGATGCCTCCGACCGGGTCGCTATTGTACTCCCAAATGGTCCTGAAATGGCGACAGCTTTTGTGAGCATTGCGCAAGCAGCGACTACAGCGCCGCTCAACCCAGGCTACAGACAAGAAGAATATGCTTTTTATTTGGAAGACCTGAAAGCCAAAGCGCTTTTGGTGGCCGACGGCTATAATGGCCCAGCGTACTCTGCCGCCAGATCACTGGGAATGGACGTTATCCGACTTTGTGTGCCAGCAGACGCGCCAGCGGGCTACTTCACTTTATCATCCGAAATTGCGGCCACACCAGCCACCAAAGAACCGACCGCCGATGACATAGCACTGATATTGCACACGTCAGGTACTACGTCGCGGCCCAAAATCGTACCCCTATTACAATCCAACGTGGCCGCATCGGCGCTACACATACAGACTTCTTTAAAATTATCACCGGCCGATCGTTGCATGAATGTCATGCCACTTTTCCATATTCATGGGCTCATAGCAGCTGTGACTGCATCGGTGGCATCTGGAGCTTCAATATGGTGCGCACCAGGTTTTGACGCATTAAAATTCTTTGGGTGGATGCGCGAAGCTCATCCCACTTGGTACACTGCAGTGCCAACAATGCATCAAGCAATTCTAACGCGCGCAGCACGTAATTCAGACGTTATTGATACCGTTCCCCTGCGGTTCTTGCGGTCATCTTCAGCGTCCTTGCCTGCGCAAGTAATGGTCACGTTAAACCAAACCTTCAGAGCCCCCGTCGTTGAGGCCTATGGCATGACCGAGGCCGCACACCAGATGGCGTGTAATCCGTTGACGTCTGGCACCCAAAAACCTGGTGCCGTTGGTGTCCCTGCAGGGCCAAAAATGCGGATAGCCCATGAGGCCGAGGACCATCTTATTGATGGCACAGGCGAGGTTGTCATCTCCGGGCCCAACGTCACACCAGGGTATGAGAACAATCCAGAGGCAAATGCAAAGAACTTCTTTGAGTTTGACAGCGTAAGGTGGTTCCGTACTGGTGATCAGGGTGCCTTTGATGCTGACGGCTACCTGCATCTAACCGGGCGACTGAAAGAAATTATCAACCGCGGTGGCGAAAAAATAAGCCCCCTCGAAGTCGACGGCGTCTTGCTGGATCACCCGGACATCGCGCAAGTAGTAACTTTTGCAACACCCCACGCTAAACTAGGCGAAGAGGTTGCAGCAGCCGTAGTTTTGACTGATGGGTCGAGCACCACCGAAAAAGACATTCGCGCCTTTGCTACTGAGCGGATGGCCGACTTTAAAGTACCGCGAAAAATCATTATTTTGGATGAAATCCCTAAAGGTGCCACTGGCAAAATGCAGCGGATTGGTCTGGCTGAAAAGCTGGGCTTAGTGGAAAAGGCCTGAACAATATGAAAATTTGTATTTTTGGGGCTGGGGCCATCGGCGGCTATATGGGTGCCAAACTGGCACAGGCGGGCGCCGAGGTCAGTCTTGTGGCCCGCGGGCCACATTTGGCTGCTATTAAAGATAAGGGTCTCACCTTGGCTGAAGCCGACCGAGATCCTGTCACTGTGAAAATTAATGCTAGCGAAAACCCCGCCGACCTTGGTCCCCAAGACTATGTAATAGTCACACTCAAGGCACATTCAGTCCCCGCAGTAGTGCCTAAGATGCAACCACTTATTGGGGAAAATACAACAATTGTGAGTGGCGTAAACGGTGTGCCGTGGTGGTATTTTCATAAAATTGGGACAGACCTCGAGGGTACTCGCTTGGAGAGCGTAGATCCAGATAACACGCAGTGGAACGGCTTCGGGCCAGATCGAGTGCTTGGCTGTGTCGTCTATCCGGCAGCCGAAGTCTCCAAGCCAGGTACAATTAAACATATTGAGGGAAATCGCTTTTCGCTTGGCGAACCTGACGGCAGCAAATCCGAACGGGCGGTAGCCCTGTCACAGGCTCTCTCAGCTGCAGGCCTCAAGGCCCCAGTCCGGCCACGGCTGCGTGATGAAATTTGGGTAAAGCTCTGGGGCAACTTATCGTTCAACCCAATCTCGGCCCTTACGCATGCGACATTAGATGTTTTGTGTACCGACAGTGGCACGCGGGCCGTGGCAAAAGGTATGATGCTCGAGGCGCAAGAAATCGCTGAGAAGCTTGGGGTAAAGTTTCCAATCGACGTCGAGCGACGTATTGATGGCGGGGCGGCTGTTGGCTCGCACCGTACCTCTATGCTGCAAGACCTAGACGCGGGACGACCCATGGAAATTGACGCACTTATTGGGTCGGTGCAAGAACTTGGGCACCTGACTAAAACGCCCACGCCCACTATTGATACGGTACTGGCACTTACCAGACTAAGGGCACGTACCGCAGGGTTATAAACCGTTTGACTAAAGGCGCATTAAAATAGCGAACGCGTCATATTGAATGGCCAGACGATTAATTTCACAACACATAAGGGAGCTATGAAATGAAGTGGGGCAGAGGTCACATAGCAGATGGTTCAGAAATCATCGGGGTAATAGACAATCACGAGTTTCATCCGCGTGTAGGGCTCGGATCAGAGATCTCTGCGGGCGCATCTGTGCCCATATCTGAGGTAACCCTGCTCGCTCCGATACGGCCAGGAAAATTCATTGGGCTCTGGAACAATTACAAAGCTGCCGCTGAAAAGGGTGGGATGGAACACCCTACTCACCCATTATATTTCTTTAAGTCGGACAGCTCACTATCTGGCCAAAACGCTGATGTTGAATTGCCAATTTCGGCCGGTCGTGTGATTTTCGAGGGGGAGCTTGGTATCGTGATTGGCAAAACCTGCAAGGAGGTTACGGCCGAGAAGGCCGAGGAGGCTATCTTTGGCTATACCTGCGTCAACGACATTACTTCACTCGACGTACTGCATGCAGACCCCTCTTTTCCACAATGGACCCGCGCCAAGAGCTTTGATGGCTTTGGTGTAGTCGGCCCCGTCATCGAAACCACATTGAATTGGCAGGAGTTGACAGTAAAAACGTTAGTGGACGGGAGGGAGCGCCAGTCATATCTCACGTCAGACATGATCCTGTCACCAGCTGAAATTATAAGCTGCTTGTCACAAGATATGACGCTTAACCCTGGTGATTTGATTGCGTGCGGCACCTCCTTGGGGGTCCGTCCAATAAAGCCCGGCATGGCTGTTGAAGTGGTAATTGAGGGAATTGGTGGCGTCTCTGTGACGATGAAGGCACCCGCTGCAAACTCATGATTAATAGTCTAAGGCAAACAGCTTTCAGGTCTTCTCGTTAGCAATCACAATCAAGCCGCGGCAATTTCTTTTTTGGGATCATAGAACGGGCGGCCAACAATGCTGGCACGGATTAAGCCAGAACTGGCCAAGACGTCGACACTTGTCCCAATGTCAGCATGCTCCGCAGAAACCATAGCCAGCGCAATATTTTGTTCGAGGCGCGGCGAATACACTGCAGAAGTGACGTTGCCTACTGCGACCCCGTCTTTCTGTATGGTCCAGAATGTGGTATTCGGCCCTTTCAATGGAACGCCTTCAATGATGAGGCCAACTTGCTTGCGGGTGACACCTTCCTCTTGAATGCGGATCAACGCAGCCTTACCGATAAAATTAGCGTCCATGTCTAGGTTCATAAGCCGGTCGAGCCCAAGTTCGAAGGGATTGGTACTGATGTCGGCGTCGGCGTGATACGAAAGCATCCCCCCCTCAATTCGTCGGATAGACGATGTGTGGCCAGGCTTCAGACCAAGTGGCGCCCCCGCTGCCATAATCTTTTCCCACAATTCATACCCCTGTGCACTGTTCCTCAGATAGATTTCAAATCCCAACTCGCTTGACCAGCCAGTACGCGAAACGACTAGGGGGATACCGTCAAGTTCTACTTCACGTAGCCAGTAGTAACGCAGGTCCATGATGCTATCACCGAACAAGGCCTGCATAATTTTTCCAGATTTTGGACCCTGCAATTGCAGTGGCGATACGTCTGGCTCCACAATAGTGATATCTAGGCCAGAATTAATGGCAACACCCTGTGCCCAAAGCAAGATATCACTATCAGCTAGTGATAGCCAAAAGTGATTTTCGGCTAGCCGCAGCAAGATTGGATCGTTTAATATTCCGCCATCAACATTTGTGATTAAAATGTATTTACACTGCCCGACAGCCATATTCGATAGATCGCGTGGGGTAAGTATCTGGATGAATTTAGCGGCATCCGGGCCAGTTATTTCCACCTGACGTTCAACTGCGACATCGCAAAGGATGGCGTCGTTCACCAAATTCCAGAAATTCTGCTCTGGATCTCCAAAGTCACGTGGGATGTACATATGATTATAAACCGAAAAGGACTGTGCCCCCCACTGAACTGTTGCATCAAAATAAGGTGATTTACGGATTTGTGTTCCAAACCCAAAGTCGTCTGACTGCATGACGTGTACCTTGTCTATATTAATTGGCCCAGTGCTAGGGAGTAAACCAACTACAGTCTGCTCCATCAAAACAATATTAGACTGTAGGGCTTATAGAAGTAATCAAGTTTACGACAATTTCTAATTCAATGCCGTCGAGATCCACGGTCTGAGCATTGTCATTGCAATATGGCTGAGACGCATGCCAATGCGAGTACGGCTTATGTTTCTAAGCTCAAGCGGGTTTGATCGATGGTTAGCCATATAGGATGACCTAAAACCAAATACGGATGCGCTTAGACACGAAATAATTTGGATGATTAATACCCCAAATAAAATAGTAATTCATAAAGTAGCAGGAATAAAAACCTCCAACGCAGATAAAACGTCATTAGAGCCTGAAGCCAATAGGCATACCACGGATCTGGCTCAAGTGACCGGTCCGACTATAAATATGACAGAGATTAGCGAGGGGTACTGACTTTGTAAATCGAAGAGAAAACCTACCACTAATCCGAAAAGATTGGAAATATTTTTGACCGGGCTAATGATAAAATCATTTATAATTTTCACGTAGCGTAACACTACTAAATTTTTTAAAAATTTCTATAAAACAATCATATAACAAATTTAAACACTCGCAATACATTAAATCCAATTAAGGAATTTGTAGTGTAAAAGATTATATATTCCAGCGCTATTCTTGCGCTGTTTGCACTTCCACTCAATTCTCAAGAAGCGCCTAAATCTGGAAAGTTAGCAACGTTCATAAAGAATATTGCGCAGGGCGTTGAAAATAACGATGGGGAAGCCGCCGCCAAGACAGAGGCCGTCTCAGCTACAATGGGAGCCGCCAATTCTGGACTGGATAAGTTTGAAGATAAAGTGCTCTCAACTTCAAATTTTACACATTTCGAATTAACATTAGGCACTGACACACTGGGACTAGATACGGGGACAGACACCAAGACCGAGGCTATGTTAGTTTACCGTCTAAATGAGACTGCCAACACATTCACATTCAACCAGACATCGATCGTAAACTTCAATGACCGCACAACACTGAATACCGGTTTTGGCATTCGTCAAATAAACGATGATGACACGGTAATCTTCGGAGCAAATGTATTCTACGATTACGAGCTTGAATCAAAGCACAAGCGTAGTGGAGCTGGTGTGGAACTTCTGTCATCAATGTTCGAGTGGCGCGCTAACTTTTATAACGCAATATCCGGTACAATTAAATATAAAACCATCGATGAGACCGCGCTCGATGGTAGCGACATGAAGCTAACCGCAAACCTACCGTACTTTTATTCCTCCAATGTCTATTACACACGGGGAAAATGGAAAGATGCCCTTACTCACAAAGTGGATACAAAAGAATTTGGCTTCAAAGCTGAAGTATCGCCCAATTTAATAATTGGTTTTGCAGCTCTGAAGCAGGACAAAGCGAAATATAAAAACGTTGCCTCTTTGAGCTATTCCATCCCACTGGGCGGAGTCGAACAGCCTGCCAAAGTAATGCAGGACGGCGTCTGGGCCACAAAGCTTAGGCCCATTAGGGAAAAGCTCTACAAGCCCGTCCAGCGTGAAAACCGTATTATGAAAAAAGCCATTAAGCTTGGCGTGACTGTGAGTGGGTTCTAAATCATGAAAAATATTAAACTTATGAAAGCTCTAACTGTTTTCTCAGCTGCACTTGTGTTTCAATTTTTTTCTGCAACGGGCGCTCAGGCAGCTGCATGTTCCGCGCTTACCGGTACTAACGTTCCGACTGTGGACGGTGTTAGTGGTGAAAGATTATGCACCGTTACGCCTACATCTTTAGTTTTCAAGATATATGAATTAAGCCTTTGCACAGCTGCAGTGACGCCTACCACTTCGGCCAGTGATAAAGCGGCTCTCTGCCAGACACTATTTTCTAGTAGCACAGGTAAGGATGTAGACCTTGCCCCTGGATCTGTTTTCAGCCTTGATGCGGGCTTATCGCTCGTTGAAGACACCTACACCCACGGTCTGCTGAAAATGAATATTACCGCCTCAATGAAGACAGAATTTCAGTTTTTATCTAGCAGAGCCGCAGACGATGCTGGATCAACCAGTGGTGCGTTTTGCTTTAGCAATGGTACTGATATCACCGAAAATCCATCCGCCGGGGCCGGTCAAATGAGCTGTCATGCCAGCGCATTCAGCACTGCTGCAAATACAGTGAACTTCAAGATGCTTGGAAATCCGGCTGCAGGCTCAAATTTTCAAATGAATAAAGAGTTAGCAGTCCCAAACACAATTGACGGCGTGACGACAAATACTGATCTGTACGTACTTGACTCAGATAGTACGCTGTCAACTGGAGATATTACCTATTCAGGCTCTGACGCAGTACTGGGTAGTAATGACCGGACATATATCCTAGCGGACCAGTCCCTGGCCACGGATGTTGTCATAAGCCCAAGTACTACAAGCTTAGATATCCAATTCAATGTAACCGGTTCATCATCCATTATATTTGACGTTGGTGGCACTGATATGGATGCAAATACTTTCGAGGGATTACAATTTTTATTCAGTGCAAATTAAACGCCGTCGCTGGCGCGTGTGGATGGAATTTTAGAAGCCATGAGGCCTTCCCGGCCACTTGACAGCAACCCTAAGCGCCCGAGAAGCCCCTGCCAGAAAGTTGCTTCAGTGTGAGGTGTCATTGGACCCAGGTAGTTTGGTCGGCTAGATTTTGGCGTACCCGCAACGGCTTCATCACCGACACCAAACGCGTTTTCTGCGATGCAGTACACGCCTAAAATCCGTTTATTAACGTTGACAGAAAACCTAAATTAGCGAATATCAGATAGAGGAATTACCTTCCTTTCTGGCGCTAGCCTCAGCTTGACGTGTCTTGCAGTAGCGGCACCAGATCATTAATCTTGCAGCCACAAATCAACGAAATCAAAGTGGCTTCTTAGTGTAGTTTGAACTTTTCAAACACAATATTGCAAGCACAACCCTGACGGCACCCAATAGGTGCTACAAAACAGGACCGCTTTGAATAATTTGCCCCGGCCTGGGCCTTTCCACGGACCTGTGTATCAGATAGCAGCAACACTCTGGGTAAGTCTGACATACCACAGAATATTATCACAAAGATGTCTTCAGGTTCTAATAACAAATCCGATAAGAGAATTTTTTGTGTGGTTGGAATTAAAGGAAAATAAAATGGCGCTCGACAAAACCAAGACTGCGACAGAGCGTCAAGCCGCTTTAGATTACCACGAGTTTCCCCGTCCCGGGAAACTTGAAATTCGACCAACAAAGCCAATGGCAACGGGGCGCGATTTAGCCCTCGCCTATTCCCCAGGTGTGGCAGATGCCTGCGTCGAAATTGCCGCTAACCCTATGGACGCCACTCGCTACACCGCCAAGGGAAATTTAGTCGCTGTAATTACAAACGGCACGGCAGTGCTGGGTCTAGGCAATATTGGGGCACAGGCTGCCAAGCCAGTGATGGAGGGCAAGGCGGTCCTGTTCAAAAAGTTTGCAGGCCTTGACTGCTTTGATATCGAAGTTAACGAGGCCGATCCGGAGGCACTGGCTGATTTAGTTTGCAAACTTGAGCCTACATTTGGGGCCGTTAACCTTGAAGACATCAAGGCACCAGATTGTTTTATTGTTGAACGAATTTGCCGTGAGAGAATGAACATTCCCGTGTTCCACGACGACCAACACGGCACGGCAATTGTTGTAGCAGCAGCTGCCACTAACGCGTTGCAAATTGCGGATAAAAAGCCAAGGGATATTCGTATTGTTGGCTTGGGTGCCGGCGCCGCAGGCATTGCTTGCCACACAATGTTACACAAAATGGGTGTGCCCATTAGTGCAATTACACTTTTTGATGAAGGTGGCGTGTTACATCCACAGCGCGCGGATCTATGCCCAGAACAAATGCAATTTGCCACAGCTGATATCAGTACCACCCTTGAAGAAGCGCTCAAGGGTGCGGACTTATTTTTAGGGCTATCCGGTCCTGGCCTATTGCCAGCTGAGCTAGTTGGAGCAATGGCACCTAACCCCATTATTTTTGCGCTCGCAAACCCTACTCCAGAAATTATGCCCGATGAGGCGCGTGCCGTGTCACCGGGCGCGATGATTGCAACGGGCAGATCAGATTTCCCCAATCAAGTTAATAATGTGCTGTGTTTTCCTTTTATCTTTCGCGGAGCACTGGACGTTGCAGCTAGCGATATCAATGACGAGATGAAACTTGCCTGCGTTGACGCCATCGCGTCGTTGGCACGAGCAATAACCTCCGCAGAAGTTGGGCAGGCCTATCAGGGAGAGAAGCTTAACTTTGGTCCCGATTACCTGATACCAAAACCATTTGATCCAAGATTGTTACCTACAATAGCCCTCGCAGTCGCGAGGGCTGCCATAGCTTCAGGTGTGGCGCAGAAAGAAATCGATCTAGACGCCTACAAGCGCACTCTTGAGGCTCAGGTATTTAGGTCGTCACTGATCATGCGAGATGCATTCGCCGCTGCACGTAAGGCCAAGCGGAAAATAGTTTTTGCTGAGGGCGAAGACGAGCGCGTAATCCGTGCGGCCCAAGCAATGGTCGAAGATACTGTGGATACGCCTATCTTAATTGGGCGCCCCGAAATTATTGAGGCGCGGATTGAACGCGCTGGCCTAAGTATTGTACCTGGCCAAGATTTTGAAATTGTAAACCCCGAGAACGACGTCCGCTACCGCGACTATTGGCAGACCTATCAGAAGCAAATGGCACGCAGCGGTGTCACACCTGATCTAGCCAAGGCAGTGTTGCGAACTAATACTACAGCCATCGCTGCTGTAATGGTTGCACGAGGCGATGCCGATAGCTTGATATGCGGAACCTTTGGCCAATATTTGTGGCACCTTAATTACGTCAAGCAGATGCTCGCTAGTGAGAATTTTCATCCTGTCGCAGCGCTGTCTTTGATGATCTTGGACGATGGGCCCCTATTTGTAGCAGACACGCATATCAATACGGAGCAGACTGCTCAGACGCTTGCTGAAACTACAATTGCGGCGGCCCGTCACGTTCGACGCTTCGGTATTGAGCCACAAATTGCTCTGTGTTCAGGTTCACAATTTGGAAACCGTGACTGCGCGTCGGGACGCGTGATGCGGGCGGCCCTTGAGATACTTGACGCACAAGATCATAATTTCAGTTACGAAGGTGAAATGAACACCGATGCCGCTCTTGATCCTGAACTCAGGGCCCGCCTCTTCCCCGATAATAGATTGTCTGGGAAGGCAAATGTACTGATCTATGCTAATACTGACGCAGCAGGAGCAGCACGCAACCTACTTAAATCTGTGGTAGGTGGGCTTGAGGTAGGGCCCATTTTAATGGGAATGGGAAACCGTGCCCACATAGTTACCGCGGGTGTTACTGTCCGGGGCCTACTAAATATAGCTGCCCTAGCCGGGTCAGATGTCTCTAGTTACGGCTAAGAACTAGTACAGACAGGTCAACCCACCTGTCTGTACTAATCCTGTTTATCGAACTCCTATAAAATACAAAGTAGCTAGTATTTAAAAGTGAGGATTTGTGTCTCTGCTCAATATTGCAAGTTTCTCAGCTAGGCATAATTAGGCAATCTATTAAGCTTGGCGGTATGGGTCCGTGAGGTTCGTGACAAGAAGTAATTTCAAATTAAGTAATTCCAGTCACGGCTTTAGTCACAGTATTTTCGTTCAATTGGGCCCATGCATTTGAAACAAATTCAACTCTTTATATCATTTCCAATAATTCACTCTGATGTGCCAAGACGCCATAAATTGGGATCAATTGAAACCCCACAGGCAATAGGTTAATTAATCTATATGTCGGAGAAAGTTATAATCATCGGAGCCGGCGCCGCCGGGATTGGTGCGGGGCTGGAACTGCAAGCGCTTGGTATTCCTTTTGTCATCATAGAAGCTAGTAACCGCATTGGCGGTCGCGCCTACACAGATAAAACGTCACTGCGAAGCCACTGGGACCAAGGCTGTGGGTGGTTCCACTGCGCGGATGTAAACCCTCTTGTCCATTGGGCAGACAGATTACGCTCAGTTTACGACCGTAATGATCGCAGTGAAAATGCGCTATTCTGGGTTAAAAATCGGTGGCTAGACATGGCCGAAAGTGCTTCAGTCCATAGCAGCATCAATGACAGGTTTAATACTATTTATGCGGTTGCAAAAAAAGGCTTAGACGTTGCCATCTCCGATGTTCCAGCAAAAGCAGGTATTGGGGAAGCTATTGCCGAGGAGATGGTACGGCTGATGTGTAGCGATGACACTAAGTATGCCTCCGCTGTGGGTTATGGTGATTATAATGATACTGAAGTGAACTGGGCTGTAACTTCAGGTTATGGGGATTTAATTAATCGAATGGCGACCGGTTTGCCAATCCATACGAGAACAGAAGTTGCGTCTGTAGAGTATCATCGGGGCGGCGTGAGAGTGCAAACCAATTCGGGACAGATCGATGGGCGCGCGGCCCATCGAAGCGATGACATTGCAATACGATGCAGTTGATTGGTCAAACAACACTTGCGTCCTCGGTTGCTACAAGGGAAGGGGCGGCATCTTACGAACTCGCAGAATGCCGCTCAACGAATTGGCTTTGGATACGATCCCAAAATCACAACCACCGCCTTCAACGCATGTGTTTCTAAATCAGGGACGCCCGTTCGAAAGTAACAAGCAAGTCGGCTATCATTGGCGTAAAGTAACTGACAAACTGGGCATAAATAAAAGCCCATACACATTGCGCCACACATTCGCTACGCGCCTCGCGCGTAACGGAACACCACCCAAAGTAATCGCTGACCTTCTGGGTCACTCCGACCTAAAGATGGTGATGCGATACATGAATACTACCTACGAAGACCACCGATCAGCAGTCACGTCTCTCCAGTAGCGTGCCTGCCACACAACTAAATAACACGACGAAAGTTAGTGAAGATAAAATGAAAATAAGCGTTGCCAATCACAAGGTTCTACAATACTCCGACCAGCGGAGACGTGGCCGAGTGGACGAAGGCGCTCCCCTGCTAAGGGAGTAGGCCCGGAAGGGTCTCGTGGGTTCGAATCCCATCGTCTCTGCCAGCCCCCCTTTATTGTCATAATAACCAGTAAAACAAGGGGTTTGGTGGAGGGTACTAAATGTCCGATGGTACCACGCAATAGTACCACGTTTAATCACTGTTTGCTGATCACCTGTATCGAAGCATTTACCAGAACCTGTACATACTCGCAGGGAATCTGATGTAGTGGTGATTGGAGATAAACTTTTTCTGGTGGGACATTGCGGCGAATCCCTATGATCACCCGTTGGTTGGCCTAACCCCGGCATCATCAAGCGCCATGTCTAGAAAGCGTAGTCTCCGACCACTTGAGTTCCCCCGCCAGACGATCAAATACGTGTTGTTGCCTTTGTTCCACAGTTATTTCATCTGGCTCTCTGGCGCACCTCATGGGCAGTCGTATCGCCTCCAACCACAGCCAATCAGGTTTTATACCTCTAGCGTCGTATGGTGCTTACAGAGGCCGCAGGTGATGCTGAGTTGATGCTTTGGGATAGTCGAAGTTTGGTCATTGGTGCAGGGTTAAAACCTTCAAGCGCAGTACGGACCATCGGTCGGCCAGCGATGTTGCGCGATATGTTCAGCCCCTGCAACTTGCGAACGCGCTTGTTCCCATAAATCGCGCCAATTCTGCCAATCACGCAATTCGTTTTTGGGATTAGATTTAGATCTTGCTACAAACTCTGGAAAATGACTGCGGCCAGTTGGCTGACCGGTGACATTGTATCGAAGATCAAAAGACCAACGATACCCCTCAGAGGTGTTGGCTAGTGAAGAATGTGGTGTCATTGGATGAAAAATCACAGCCCCCCCAGCTTTTACCGGTGTTGGCAATGCTTTGCCGTCTAAATAACGGTCGCGAATTGCTACCTGCGCCCCATCTTGCGAGCAGTGTGGCAGCAGATTGGCTCGCTTTCCGGGAACAACCTGCAAACAGCCATTTTCAACGGTTGCATCTGTGATGGCCAACCAAATTGTAACCATCTTGGTATTATCCGCACTTTCCAGTGTTACACCCATATCTTGATGCCAATCAGTCTTAACGATATGCGCACGAGTCTCGCGTTTTGGCACTGCTTTTTGGGGGGGTTTTATCCGAACATGCTGAATTGGGTTTGATGTAATTTCTGGCCCAATCAGACATTCCACCAGATCCAAGATCCGCTGATTTGTTATCATGTCAAAAGTCGCGGGACCGAAGTGGAATGGGGTCTCATGCGTAATGTTATTTCCAGGCAACGAAATGTCGAACGGTTGATACCAATCAAAACTACCTTTCGAGCAATGTTCTAGCTTATCCCAAAAACTCATCTCAGGTGTAGGAGCGGGAACTTTTCCCTGCGATGCCCAGTCTTTGTAAAGCAGATCCATTTTTGCGCCATACTCAGCATGAATGCGCTTTAAGAGGTCAGCGCCTAGTAAATCTTCGACAACCAAAAAACCTTGTGTGTCAAAGTGGTTGATTTGCGCTTGAGACAACATTAGCTAGTCTTTCTTAAAGATATGACTACTAAAGTAGGCTCGATCAAAACCGTTAGGCTGTCAACTATAAGAGCTGCATTAATTTAGACTTGAGTTCCCATTTTCGCCGTTTTCAGGCTGCTAGCAAATCAATTTGTTCACAAACTAAATCTTTACCTTGGATTCCAACCTGCAAAACGGACCAAGCCAATTCTTTCTGTAGCTTCGTGGTGGGTCCCATCTCAGGCTAATACTGAGGCTTATACATCCTGTTTCATGGGTTTATAACGTCGATTGGCGAAGAGTTTGACCTCTGTATGGCGCTTATATGAGGGTCTGTGAGGATTGTATAAATGGCATCAAGTCGACATGGTTATTCCAATGTTAATTGAGCGATGAGATTATGATTAAACCACAGTCTACAGAGTACCTCAGCCTGCGTGGCAAAACCGTCTTTGTAACCGGTGGCGCCTCCGGTATTGGTGCTGAAATTGTTAAAGCGTTCGCTGAGCAGGGGGCCAAGGTTGGGTTTGTTGATATGGATCGACAAGGCTCGGAGGCACTGTT
>Ga0209830_10002595_pt1 | contig 14438 bp, 14 predicted proteins | sample ArcticOcean_MG_C_12_FD_187439 | JGI IMG/M metagenome (GOLD analysis project Ga0209830, IMG submission 187439) | Marine microbial communities from western Arctic Ocean - ArcticOcean_MG_CB8_130 (SPAdes) (version 2) | ecosystem: Environmental > Aquatic > Marine > Oceanic | place: Arctic Ocean...
GGCAGTAAAGAACTCTGCAAAGCCACCCATTATTTCTACAACCAAAGGTGCTGCTTTCATGAAACTCTCTTCGGAATCATAGACTGCCAAACCCACAGCTTCTCCTTCACCTGTTTGAATGAAGGTTACGGATTGGAGTCCAGGGAGTGCTTGCATTGCATCTCGTAGTTCATCTGCTCTTGCAACAAAAGCATCTTTTTGTTCAGGATTGATTTGTGCTATGCTCACTCTGTAGTACATATTTCCACCTCCAACATCTGGGATATAATCTTTAGTTAAAGTTTCAATCGGTATCAAGAGTGGGTTGTGAGACAAAGGGTAGCGTTGTATACGTCCACTGCAAACCCTTCGTATTCTCATATGGCTGCTAAGGGTAATCGGATAACCCCTTTGTATTTTACTCAGAAACAGGATTGCACATTGAATTATTCCAAATCATTTCGATTAATCTTGTTCGTTATATCTCCTGAAATCGCACTGTCTTGGATGTTGTATGTAATGTTTTGAACGATATGAGTATTCTTTTCTGCTTCTGCTAGTTTGGCTTCTAACTCTTCTTTTTCCCGCTGAGCAACTGCCAACTCATTTTGCTTTTGAGCAAAGGCCGCCTCAGACATTTGCTTTTGAGCAACCTCACTTTGCAGTTGCTGGGTGAATTGAGCTTGATTTGCCAACTCTTGACGTAATCTTTGGGCTTCGATTTGGGCTTGTCTACTTTGATGTTCTAATTGTCTTTCACGTGAGGAAACCTGTGGCGTTGGAACAGATTGTCGGTGAACTGGAGAAATCACTGGTTGGGTTTGTGCATAGAACACTTGTTCTTGTTTAGGACTTCGAATTTTTCGGACTACGAAGACTATCACCCCTATCATAACGATCATTCCTAAACATCCAGATGCTGCAGAACCCGAATTGCTCTCACTTCTTGCTGCATCAATGAAACAACCTGTCGAATCTACTTCGGTGCTCTTATCCATATCTGAAGGAGATGGATTATTGGAGGATGGGCACTCATCGATTCCATCATAGACTCCATCAAAGTCTGAATCCATTGGGCATCCCGTGTAATCAACTGTAGCACCTTGAGGAGTATTGGCACACGCATCATCGTAATCTGGTGTTCCATCGTTGTCGGAATCTAAATCACACCCATCACTGTCGACACCTTCGTAACCTACCGAATTAGGACACAAATCTAGATTGTCAAACACTCCATCACCGTCACTGTCAATTTGACTTGAAGAACAACCCGCAGAATTGGTTGCCTCACCTTGAGGGGTATTTGCACAGAGGTCATCGCCGTCAAGAGTTCCATCGCCATCATCATCATCATCACATCCAGATGGAACTCCATCATCATCAAAATCATCAAAATCGTCGTAACCTGGGCAAGCATCCTCGGCGTCTGAAACTCCATCGCCATCTTCATCATCGAATCCATCAATCGTGAACTTCCATGTTGATGCTGCATTCTTCCATGTGTCATTTCCGTCGCCGTCACCGTCGCCAGATACAGTAAGTGTGGGAGTGGCAGACCAGTTGTATTCTACATACAATTTCCACTCATCTAATTCAGAATTCATATCGCACTCATCATCGTTGAGGGCATCATTGTCTTCACACTCGATTGTAATGTTGAGAATGTTGCTGTGGTCAGGAATATTCAGTGAGTAATTCCAAGAATTATTGAGCGTCATTTGGTTTTCCCAAGTTGGAGTATTGATACAATCTAAATTGTCACCATCAGCCTCGATACATACTTTGAATATGGGGTCAGGGAGTCCTCCGTTGTTATCCCATTCAACAGTCTCATTGGCTGACCATGAGATGAGTTCGATGTGTAACCACGCATCATTTCCGGGCCAGTTATCCACCTCATCTTCCGCAGAAACAGAATTGGTAATCGGCAAAGAGCCGATTATGAATAGTGCCATTAAGAAAAAAGTTAGACTTTTGTTCCTCTCTCGCATGGACTTCGCTGGTCGTAGGAGTATAATTTAGTTGGGCATCATACGAAGGAGGGTCATTGCTCGAACAGGAATACGAACGGTACCGCCTGAAAAGAGTTCAATTCAATCTTCTGTTGCAAGTATGGACATGCTCTCCGATTCAACTGCTATACCCCAATACAAGGCATCAGGATTCTATAAGTGGAGCGTTCATTCATCGATACGGTTGAAATGAATTGCCTTAACTCGATTAATTCGAATGTGAACTGATCTGAGTAATCTCTTCTGGAGAAACTGTATCCTTTCCTCTCTGAAGGATATTTTTACTGACGTGGTCGATTAAAAACCAATGAACTGAGTTGTCATCAGGTATACTCAGTTTTTCTCTAAATGCTTGTTTGTCAATGTAAACCGTGACCGTTCTTTGACGAATACGACGATCACGGATAGCGACTCGCATCAATGTGTCAAGGCGAATCTGACGAAACTTTGTCGAACGTTGAATCACCGGTACTTCAATGATTGAATGTGTTCGGTCAAGGTTGCTTGCTTCGAAAATTGCAATCATGTCATCGACAACTTTCTGATGCCATTGTTGAAACGCAACGATTGCGAGGAGGTTCTTCTCATCGTAATCATCGGGAATGGTCAACGTCTCCTTGTTGAGGTTTTTTCCTGTGACGGGAGGGAATCTTTCGGACATAAAGTAGACTTCCGGCTTTTTCACTTAATGATTCGTCACAACCCACGGATGAATCATGACGTACTGCACAGTTCAATCTCATGTGTCAAGAGATCTATGTGAGGCCCCTGTTTAATTGGACATCTGGAGATGCTTGACCGATGGAGCGATTCCCAAATCATCCGGGAAAAACATGGTTGCTTCAGGAACAGGTATTGGTACGATTTCTTGGCCGACCAATGCGACTCGACTTGGGCGTGAATCCGACAAAACCTTACGACCAGTAAGTGGTGCGATTTTATTTGAAAAATCCATGATTTCTTCGTGACTTGGCATGTTTTCAACACCTAAGTTTTCACGGCTGTGACCGACGAAGACATAGCCTTTATTTTCGATAAAGTCAGGGTCTGCTCTCATGTCAAGAGCTGCGAATTCCTTGATGTGCTGGTCGGACATGTTGATGCCTTGCATCAGTGTATGACGGCAAACAATGCGGGTGTCAAGAGATGGCAGAAGGTCGAGTGTTTCTGAGAATTTATCCCAGGCATTGGTATTCCATTTTGGTTTACAGACTTCATCGAAGACCTTTTTGTTCGGTGCATCGACTGAAACATAGAGTTGGGTTGGTAACGTGTCGAGTTTTTCAAGAACCTTTGGAAGGGTTCCATTGGTGACCAGCATGGTCGTCATCCCGTGTTTGTGGCACAGGTCCATGTATTCGGAAAGCCGTGTGTAAAGGGTTGGCTCGCCATTGAGTGAGATGGCGACGTGCTTTGGATTTTGAGCATCTAACCATTTCTCTCGAGGAACTTTTGGATTACCGCCAAAGCCAGAGAGTAATCGACGCTGAGCACGAACTGATTCATAGAGCAGTTCTAAGGGGTCTTGGTCAGTTAATTCCAATGTATCCATATGTGGTTCTCGCCAACAGTAGGTGCAAGCAAGGTTACACTGGTCGACCACCGGAGACATCTGCATGCAATTATGACTCTTAATGCCGTAGAATTTCCCCTTGTAGCATTGACGGTCACGGAGAAGCGACTCTTTGGTCCAGTGGCACGTCTTAACACCGCCATGTTCACCCACAATGTGGTAGCGTTGTTTCTGTAATTTGGCTTTTAGTGCAAGGTCCATTCCAGCCATGAGGCTCACTCCTAGCCCGAATTCCACAATGGTGACATGTCACGGTCGGGAAGGGGCTTTGATGAACCGCCCTCACACTTCTTTGCTATCAATGCCTCGCTCAACGGTTGAGAATTGGCAAGAATGCGTTTGCTGCCTTCTCACACGCATTGGCTACATCATCAAGACGTTGCAAGACCCGATACATGTGCATAGCAGCAAGCGGTGAATCTTCACCATTTTTGAATACATACCCGGCTGCATTTGCCTCGACAACATCAGCTTCGTGTTCCATGAGGTTCACTTCCTTGATGAGTTCTGCAAGCTTGTTTTGTGCTGCTTTGGTTTCTCCACTGATGGTAAAGTCACGCAATGCCTCAACGGCATCTTCGTACTTTGCTACAGTTTTTGCCACAGCATTTGCCATCTCTTTGAGGTTCTTCTTCGCCTGTACATCTTCCAACAATGGTCGGAATGTTAGTTGTTCAGCCACATTCTGAGCGTAGTCAGCGATACGGTCTTGCCGCGTCACCATGTAAAGGAAATCATCGTAACTCACATGGAGTCCAAAGCGCATGTCGGAACTGGCTATGCGTCGAACTTCAGTCTTGACATGATCCGCATTGAGTTCAGCGTCTATGGTTGATTGAATTGCCTCAGAAGGGTCTTTGTCATCACATGCCAAGTTGACTGCTTCAAGCATATGCTCAACGGTCTTTTCAACCGCTTCTGCATGTTCATGGAAGAGTTCGAAAGGAGTAATTGCATGTCCGTCTCCACCGACATCAGAGAGAGCCTCTTCGACGTGAATTTCACCACTGCTCTTCCAGATTGCAAAGGCTATAGCGAGGAATGAAAGCGGAAGTAAAACAATCATGTTGAGAGAATCTCCGCCTGAGGCAACAAACAGAACGATTGCCCCGAAAGCAGCAGCCGGTACGCTAGCAACCCATGATGCGGCGATCTTTCCAAAGACCCGGAAGTCGACCGCTTTCGCGCCGCCCGCTAACCCGACACCAACAACAGCACCAACCAAGGTATGAGTGGTTGAAACAGGAACAGCGAGGAACGGCATCGAGAACACCAAGATGGTCGTTGCAGCACCGAACTCAGCAGCAAAGCCACGGGTAGGGGTGATGTCGGTGATTTTCTTTCCAATGGTCTCCATGACTCGCCATCCCCAGGTCATGACACCAATGGCGATACCTGCTGAACCAAGGAGGATGAGCCAGAGAGGAATTGGGGCTTGTTCCATAAGTTGTCCACCATCGCTGCTGAGGACTTGCCAGACGGCAGCCATTGGACCAATGGCATTCGAACGGTCGTTTGCACCGTGGGCGAAGGCAACATAAGCAGCGGTAATAATTTGCAACCATACAAAGATACGCTCGACGCCACGGAATCCACGCTTTTCTTCTGTGATATCGGTGCGGCGAAGCACCATGTAGAGCACGAGGCTTGAAATCGCGCCAATGAAGGCAGCGAGCATGACTGAGTTGATTGGAATCCAAGCGTTTTCCGCCCATGGGTCGAAGACACCATCTTCTTTCGCAGGCAACCAAGCCCGCTTGTCTTCAATCCAGCCGTTGGCGTCTGCCCGGGAAATGAAGCCCTTGAGCGCCTTGAATTGAAGCGCTAAGCCGAGGACAAAGAAGGTAGGGAAAGCGAGAATTGGTGCGAGCCAACGAGATCGGTCGATTGGATTTTCCGAGTCAAGAATTGTTTTCTTGATGATCATGTAGGAAAAGAAGGCCAGTAGACCACCCATGAGTGGACTTGCAATCCACGACATGACCACTTTTCGAACGACTTCCCAGTCGATGAGAGAAGTGTCATGTTTTACTTCAAGAATCAGTCCAACACCGAGAATACCACCTATAATCGAATGTGTTGTGGAGACTGGAAGTCCGTAGCGGGTTGCAATCGTCAGCCATGTTGCTGCAGCCATCATCGCCGCAATAAATCCAAAAGCGATGTCTTGTGAAAAAGCAGCATCGACCATGGGGTCGGAGAAATCGACAGAGAGAATACCTTTGCGTACCGTATCTGTCACTGCATCTCCTGCGAAGAAAGCCCCACAGAATTCGAACACAGCAGCAATGACCACAGCTTGCTTCAATGTCAGCGCACGAGAGCCAACCGAGGTACCCATCGCATTAGCAACATCATTGGCTCCAATGTTCCATGCCATGTAGGCACAAACAATCAACGCTAATACAATCAAGACCATGGTTATTGGTTCCATGTTCCATTCTATCACTCAGAAGTATATATTGACGGTCATGTATATTCTATATAGTTGTATATATTCGGCTGGTTGATACTATGGGTCTTGGTCCAGGCGAACACGAAGTTCGAAAATTACAGAGTACTGGGGGCAGCACGTTCACCGTAAGTTTACCCAAACCTTGGGTCATTGAACAGCAGTTAGGCTCGCGCGATTCCCTTCGAATCGATTGGAGGCCAAGTGGCGCACTACGCATAACTCCCCTGAATATGGCGGAGAATTTAGCCACACATGTTTCGTTTCATACCTCAACACTTCCGGAAAACAGTCTGCATGACCATTTGATGGGTGCTTACATTTCAGGGGCAGATTCTATTTCCATTGAATTTGATATGGCTCAACGCAAAAAAACCACCGTCCAAATACGTCGATTTCTAAGAAGTACACGAGGGTTTGAAATCATCGATGAAAAAGACGGCCTCACTGAATTGAAGTGTCTGATGAATGCAGGAGATATGCCATTGCATGCAAGCCTCAATCGAATGTATCTCCAAGTCACCTCTTTGATCCGAGATATCATCAGTGTTTTCGATGGTGAAGACAGGGAATACTTGTCTGATGCAGATGAACGTGAGAGCGATGTCGATGCACTTCTCTATCTTATTGAACGCCAAGTACGAATTTTACTTGGTTCACATACCGTTTCGACAAAACTCAATCTTACCCGTGTCCAAGCACTTGAATATGCCAATTTAGCTCGCTCTCTCGAGCGAATGATGGATCACGCCTATACAATCTGTCAATTGGTGGTGGAGAATCCTCGAATCACTCGCAACCTGGCTGAAGCAACTTCATTGGAACAACTGCCTGAATGGCAATCAGCTCTCAAAGAATTGATGATTAATATTAGGACTCGAGATTCAATACGTATCGAACATGCACGCAAACAATTGAAAGATGCACAGCAGATTCTTGTTCTTCACGAACAAGATTTACTCGCCAATCACCGTCAAAACGAATGGATGGCCTTTGATTTGAGTTTATCAGAATCCGTTCGGCGTTTGTGCGCATACTCACGTGACTTTGGTGAGATTCTCCTCAATTTGAAGGTTTCAAGCGAGATGCAACGCCTTCACAAGTAAGTGTTTATAATTACACCTACTTTGCTTTTAGCACCGGAGTGTTGGCAAATTCACCACGGGTTGATATAGGTCCGGTTCCAAAATTACACTACAGAGAAAACCTGTAGGCAGATATCAGATGGATCAAAATTTAGAAAACTACGTAGACGGAATAATGGACAACCAAGAACACAGAAATGGGATTTTCCCGAGTATGTTTGGTAAAGTCATGCAAGCAATATCGGATTACCGATGTGGCGCAGATACACGCGGATCTTACAATCTCCGAGAGGGGGTTCTTTGATGGACGCAAATCTTTCTCAATATGTGGATCAAGTTCTTGATTCTCAAGAGTTCCAGAACGGTATTTTCTCGCGCTCGAGGTTTTCAAGTATTCTCTCTTCCCTTTTTGGTCGAAAGGAGTGACTACGCACAGTTCCGCTTCTTTCACTAAGCATTATTCAGTTGGGCAATTGATACATTCATTGATATATCAAAAGTTCTCGATTCTTACTGTAGGTGAATGTCATGCTCCAAGTAAGTGGTCTAACAAAGACTTTCGGTAGTGGCTCAAATAAACTTCAGGTTCTCAAAGGCGTGGATATGACCATCCAGCAAGGCGAAATGGTCGCTTTGATGGGCCCCTCAGGCTCTGGTAAATCGACACTTCTCAACATTATCGGTGGCTTGCTTGCCGGTGACGGTGGTGAAATTGACCTTGATGGAGAAAAGTATGGTCAGAAAAGCCCCTCCAATGTGGTTAACATTCGACGAGAATATGTTGGTTGGATTTTCCAAGATTTCCATTTACTGGAAAACCTCACGGCACTGGATAACGTTGCTATTGCTCTTGAATTGGCCGGTATGCCTGCCAAAGAAGCCGAAGATGCAGCTCGAATCGCCCTTACCAAAGTTGGACTTGAAGACAGAATGAATCACATCCCGGACCAACTTTCAGGCGGTCAGCAGCAAAGAGTTGCTATCGCTCGTGCTATTGCCGGAAACCGCCCTTTCCTTCTTGCTGATGAACCAACAGGTAATCTTGATATTGCCAGCGGAAAAGAGGTTTTACAGTTGTTCAAAGACCTCTGCCACGATGAAGACAATCCTATTTCTATTCTTATGGTGACCCACGACCCGGACTTGGCATCAAATGCTGACCGGATGCTGTTGTTGAACGATGGAAAAACAGAGGCATCCGACATCCGCTCCGCTTGGGGCTTAGATGCTGAGGAACAAGATGGCGGTGAGGAAGAATGACTAAAGGAGATCATTCTTTGATACTGGAACCTTCTGACTTTGCACCTTCACAGAGTCTACCTATGCGAATTATGCACAAAGTGACGGAGTCACCTGGAAAACTTCGACTTGCTGGTTTGAGTGCATGGCGCGGTAAAGAACGAGGTTTGGCAGTTATTGCAGGAGTATTCCTGGCATCTCTTGTCATCACTACCGTTCTTTCATACGGTGTTGGTCTTTCACAACTTTTCTTTGAAGAATCTCTCAAGAATGAACCGTTTGATGCGAAAATCGAATTTGCTCGAACCCCTGTAGAAAATGCAACTGGCTGGTCGAACAACACAACCACTATGACCAATGTGTGTGATGAATTGATGACTGAATTCACTGAATTCAGCGATTGTACACTCGTTTTAGGACGTCAAGGCATTCACAGTGGAGGTCTTTTCAATCGAGAATTCGTTGTGGCCCAGCCTCTTGAAATGGTAGAGATTACCGATGATGCGAATCCCTATTGGGGTAACGTTACCTTTGATTATCCAGAACTTGCTGATGCAGGTCCACCAATTTCCACCATGCGTTCGATTCGCTTTTTAGGACCTGGAGCCTTTGATGGAGAGTTTGCTGACCGGTTAGGTGAGAACATCATTGCAGGAATGGGTGAATGGCCGACTCCTGAGAACATGAGCGCTCAGCGTGGTGTTATTCTCCCTTCGACTGTTGCTTCAGAAGCCAAAGCCAATGTTGGAGATGTTCTTGACTCCCTCTCATTCCATTATGTGGTCGATGAATCCACTCTGTTTGAAGCGACTGTTACCAATGAAAACTGCGACGGAGAAGTAACTCCTGAGCAGAATGAAATGGTGTACTGCCGAATGGAAATGACAGCGACCAATTTGACCGTTCTTGGAATCTATGACCCATGGGACTTCGGCAATCCAACCCTTGGTCCAAATCCAATCTTTACGACTTGGGAAGTTCTTGAAGAATCCCAGCGTGCTGCTTTGATGGATAATGACCACATGTACCTCGGTGTTACCATTGACCAGGGACAATTGCCAACAACATCGACTGCAGATGCAGCAGATTGGCTTGAAGACCTTGGAACTCGCGTTCAGGCCGGCAATTATACCGATGAAGGCGTGGAACTGTATTACACCGACATCGTCAGTGGAACCATTATCTTCCTCAACATCTTCTTGGGTCTAATTCAAATTTTCGATTACATCATTATGATTCCAATCGTTATTCTTTCGATTTCGGTCTTGATCTATGGATTAGTGCTCTCGCTTGAACAACGGCGCAGAGAAGTGAGCATACATCGCGTGATTGGTGCGGACGCTAAAAGTTTGCAAAGTATGGTGCTGTTAGAATTGTTTGTCATGTCATCTGTGGCGTGGCTGGCAGGGTATTTACTGGCATTATTTGCTGTTCCGATTGTTCTTTCAGCGGTCGGGTTTATGGAATTCAGAACCGGTGATTTCGATATCAATCCGACCTTAAGCGTCGGCTCTACCATTTTCACAGCAGTCACAACACTCGGCCTTGCTATGTTGTTCGGCCGCAGCAGAGCTCGCGATTTCATTTCTCTTGAAATTGAAGAAGGTGTACGGAAAACTTCGGCGAAAGCGGAACCAAAGCGGTGGCTCCATTGGCTGTCATTCTTGTTTGGTATGCTTGCTGTCATCGACACATGGCTTGAAATGAACGGCAGTGAAGACGGTATCATTTCCAATTTCTTCATCGAAGGGCTCATCGGCATTATTGGACCATTTGCTCTTTGGATTGGTGGCGCGCTGTTGCTTGGAAGAATTGGTGCCAAAGGGCCCCAAATCATGCAATTACTTCTTGGACGAACGCCACTCTTGAATGACGTTAAGCGTGGACTCAAAGGTTCAGGCTCAGCCGAATCAGTCAATCGGTTGGCGGTCATCATGTTGCTGACTCTTTCCATTGTGACACTCGCTGCAGTTCAAGGCTACACAGGCACACTGGTCGATGAAAAGACAACTGATGCTACGGTTGGTTCTGATTTACAGATTACACTCGAACAGAGTTACGATGAAGCCCAATTATTATCATTAGTTTCAATCTTTACCGATGCTGAAGTCACGGCTACTGCAACAACCGTTCCAAGTCTCTTCTTATCGGATTCAAACGGTGGAGATGAATTGCTAACATGGGTTGTGCTTGACGAGAATGAAGATATTCTTCGATGGAGTGAACAATCGATTCCTGGGACCAACATTGATGCAACAATGGCTGCTTATCGCAACGGTGGTTTTACTGCTGGAGAAGATGCTGCATACTCATTGGACATTGCAGGCTCTGGGCGTGGCGATGAAAACCGTCTTGATGATGTTCTCTTGAAACCGACAGACTCACAGTCTGAAGAGATCGCCTTTGTTTGGGAAAAGTTGAGCTTTAATTTCTCATCAGGCGGCGCTACTGAAACAGATCCTACGGCTCTCTTTATGGCGTATTCTTCGCTTATGGAAGGCGACTGGTCTGGATTAGACCTCTCTGAACAAGATTTGAGTGGACGGAACTTTGGACCGGTTGATTTGACCGGTACAGACTTTTCAAACGCCAATCTTGCAGGTGCGAATCTATCGCAAGCTTTGTTTTATGATACCAATTTAGAAGGTGCAGATCTTTCAGGAGCGAATCTCAGAAATGCTGTATTTGTCAACGTGATGGGTGGTTCTCTCGAAGGTGCCAATCTCATTGGAGCCGATTTGACCGGAGCATTCGGTAACGGTATTCTTTCAACTGCCAATCTCGGAAATGCGACATGTCCAGATGGTACTTCGGCACAAGACACCAGTTGTGCTACAGGATTTTCTCAAACACCACCACCGCTGGCAGCCCCTCTGTTCTTGGCAGATACCACTGTTCAGATCATCAGCACACCGTATCAATCCACCCTGTATTACATGGGTGTTCACGAGTATATTCCCGGAGTCAGTTCAGCAACCATGAGTTCATCATTGATCATCGGTGAATCTTCATGGCAATCCTTTGTTGGTGCTGATGCAGTATCCAACCATACATCGACAACTTGGATTGTTGATATTGAAGGATTGAGCGAAGATTCTCTCGAAGCACTTGCATCGACCTTGTCTGCAGACTTCCGAGTCTCCAGCGTTTTGGATTGGCCAAGTTCACACAAGAGTGTTGAGCGAGACGGTGGTCTTATCTTTGGAACACCAGGTCTGCTTTCGCTTCAATTCGTTGTAGCGAGTATTGCTGCAGTAGCCTCGAGTTTCGTGTTCCTTTCCTTAGTTTTGAGTCAACGTCAGAAAGAATTGGCAGTGCTCCAAGCCATTGGAGCATCTCCAAACCAAATCATTCGTTTGGTGTTGTTCGAAATTCTTTCCATCGTCATGGTCTCCATGGCACTTGGAATTGTACTTGGAGTTGGAGTAGCGCTTTCGTTCAACGGATTCTTTGACATCTTTGGATTCATCTTCCAAATCTTCGGAGGCTCTTCGACGACGATAGAACGGACCTTGGTCTATCCATGGGGCCAATTATTGATGGTCTCTTTGTCGGTCTTTGCAGCAGTTGTCGTCGCACTCTTAGTGACCACTCGCCGAGCATTGAAATCAGACTTAGCCAGCGTGCTCAAGGGGGAGTGAAGCATGAAAGAAAGTATTTTGAAAACGGACGGACTCTATCATGTGTACGAATCCAAAGCAGAAGACGGTAACGTCGTCGCTTTGCGTGGTCTTCACCTCGATATGAAAGAGGGCGAAGCAATTGCTGTTGTTGGTCCTTCAGGTTCAGGAAAATCAACCTTGATGAAATGCCTTGGTGGATTGATGAAAGCCAGTGCAGGCTCCGTTTCTTTGGCCGGCAAAAACATGACTCGTTTGACCGGACAAGAACTGGTTGAACTGCGTCAAAAGACGGTTGCTTTCATCTTCCAAGAAGGAAACCTCTTGCCGCAAATGAACGCTCGAGACAACGTTGCTCAACCCCTCCGTCATCAAGGCGTCTCTTCACGTAAAGCATTGAAACTTGCAGATGCAATGTTGGACCGATTAGGAATGGTTCATCGCGCTCATGCTCTGCCAATGATGCTCAGTGGTGGAGAACAACAACGTGTGGCAATTGCCCGTGCTTTGATTACCAATCCTCGTCTCATACTTGCAGACGAGCCAACCGGTGCTCTTGATCCGGTTACCAGTCGAGAAGTCCTTGCTTTGTTCAAAGACCTCCACGAAAACGATGGTGTGTCTTTCTTGATTGTAACTCACTCAAAAGAAGTCGCTGCCTTTGCGAACCGTTCTCTCGAACTTCGTGATGGACGATTTGTTGCTGAACACGGTGAAGGTATTGATGTGGAAAACCTCGGTAAAGACCGAGAACTCATTATCGATGAAACTGGAACCGTTACCCTCCCACCGGATTTGCTGGTGCGAATTGGTGGAGCAGGCCGATATACGGTTGGAAATGCTGAAAGTGGCTATCTTTCCCTCCAAGGTGAAGCGGTTGAGGCCATGGGTAAGATGGAACTCACCAGCGTATGCCCAGCATGTAAGCACGCCTATGATGGCCCTGAAGAGCAACTTTGCCCATCGTGCGGTTCAAGTAGACCGATGGTCGAGGTCAAGGCATGAAGCAGGTCGTATCTGTTATCGGCTATCTCGAAGGATTTTCCTTTCTCATTTTGATGGGCTTTGCCATGCCCATGAAGTACATTGGAGGGGATCCCAGTTGGGTCAGTTTGATGGGCGCTTTGCACGGATTCTTGTTCCTTGCATACATCGGGCTCTTGGGCCTGGGTGTTGGTAAACACTGGAGTATGACGGCACTTATTCACGGTAGTATTGCCGCAGTAGTCCCTGCAGGCCCATTCCTGTTTGAAGGAATGCTCGTATCAGGTGAATACGATTTAGAATAATTAAATCAAGCGGATTTGACGCCTTCTGGCCAAAGTACGAGAATCAATGTCTTTCCCCGAGTCTTTGGGGTATGCGTCGTTTCTCGATTCATCCATACGATGGAACCAGCAGGATAGGTTCCGTCTTCATCCCACACTTCGCCTTCAAGCACGAGGTATGCTTCTCCACCAGGATGGCTGTGAGGCATGAAGGCATCAACGGTTACTTCGGAGTCTGCTTCATACAGTACAAGGGAACATGCATCTTCTCGATACAAGCGTCCGAGTCGAACACCTGTGCCGAAATCCTTCCATCGAATATTTTCTTCAAGCCAGGCTTTGTCAATGCTAAATCCAAGCCAATCCGCCATGTTGTGAGTAAAGGGCATGCATCGCCGAGGTGGATATACCTCATGAGCACTTCTATTGTTCTGAAACACACCTATGAAGTCCAATCGTTTTTTTAAGAGGTAGATGAACCCCCTATTATGGAGAAGCGTCGCCGTGACCTTTCAGTTACACTCTACCGAATCCTTCTGTATCTTTCAAGAATGCGCGAAAGAGAAAACAGTACCCGCCGTTTAATGAGAATAGAACGAGCAGTGAGTGTCGACCGAAAGGAATTGCGTTTACACCTCGAAAGAATGACTGAATCTGGTCATGTTTCGATGAATTATATTGAGATGCGAGGCCGGGGCGGTCATCCCGTGATTGTCTATGATATTACCGAGAATGGCAAGACTCTACGTTCCGACATTGGCCGGTGGATCGATTTGGGTGTGCGGATGGGCTACTATCCAGAAGAATTCTTTTACCTTCCATCAGATGATTGATTGCGGGTATTTTATACCGGTATAGATTGCCTCGTCTGGTTAAGTAGGTCACCACTATCCCAAGAACATGTCTGGCAAGAAAGCGGTGGATAAGGTCTCGAAAGGCCTGACTTCACTTATTGACGAGTTTTCGTCTGCAGTTAAAGAAATGGTAAACGCTGGTGAAGCGACAGTAGTACAACTTGCAGTTGGCTCGAGTCGAGTCATAAAAGCTGCAATCAATGCAACTGGCGAAGTGACAAAGATCACTGTGGAAACAGCGAGCAACGTCATTGGTACTGTTTCAGAAGGTGTAGTTCGAACCGTCAGTTCAAAAGCCAGGCAAGAAAAAAATGAGGAGGAATAAATATGATATACAGAATGATGATAACAACAAC
>Ga0209830_10002596_pt1 | contig 14429 bp, 7 predicted proteins | sample ArcticOcean_MG_C_12_FD_187439 | JGI IMG/M metagenome (GOLD analysis project Ga0209830, IMG submission 187439) | Marine microbial communities from western Arctic Ocean - ArcticOcean_MG_CB8_130 (SPAdes) (version 2) | ecosystem: Environmental > Aquatic > Marine > Oceanic | place: Arctic Ocean...
TTATAATCGTTGTTGTCGTCGTCGTCGTCGTCGTCGTCGTCGTGTGTGTGTGTGTGTGATAAAAAGGAGATTAGCAGGGAACATTTTTGAAATTGATTTATTCAAAATCACTTTTTAGATATATATCATTATTAAAAGAAGAAGAAGAAACGGAGAACTAAAGAAGAGGAAGAAGAAGAAGAACTCTTGAGTAAGAACGCGGATAATAGGATTAAGTTTTAAGGTGAGGATCATGCGAAAGAACGAGATAAACGATTTGTTTAAATCGCAATCTTTAACTTTGAAATCGGATGCAATGAAATACGTCGAGTCAATACTGAACACGTTGGCAGCGGTTGACGACGGAGAAGAGTTCGTGCAGAAGATATTGCAGACGATGACCGAGAAGGCTTTACAGACCGCGATCGTGACGAAGGAGATTATACAAGAAGCGGTATCGGAAATCGAACGTAAACAAGAGATTGAACTCAGTAACGAGAAGATGAAGAAGAAGATTATGAAGATGAATAGCACGGTTACTACGCCGAATAAGGAACAAGAAGAAGACGCGGAGTTGCCGATCGAGGTCGAAGAAGAAGAAGAAGAAGAAGATGATGATGATGATGATGATGGCGCTCGATTGAATAGAGAACGGTTACATAACGAACTCGCGGATGAAGCCATTGTTATATGTGATGCGTTTAAAACGCCTAGATATCAATACGACGAAACCAGGAAAGCGTTCGTTCACGTCACTAGCGAGCCAACGATTGACGCAATGGCGGATTCAAAAATTAACGTGTACCGCGAAAGATTTCACGTATTGAGGCAACGCGTGGCAAGAAATAAGATGTTTACGCCGCCAGCATTCGCGAGATTTAAAGCATCAAATAATGGCAGCGATGGCGATAAGAGTTATCAAGAATTAACGCCTCTAAGATCTCTCGTTGGTAATTGTTACGGCACAAAATACGTCATGGGATGTCTCTCACAAATCGAAGATGGTATTTTTCACTTGGAAGACTCGACTGGGTCCGTGCGAATCGATTTGACGTCGGCTTCGACGAGTTCGGGGTTATTTTGTGAAAACTGTGTCGTCGTAGCGGAAGGCGAAGTGAGAAAAAGTGATGGGATTTTTGAGGTGAGAGTGCTCGCGCACCCGCCAGTGGAATCGAGAAAAACGACACTCGAGGCTACAAACGCGACTGACTTCATGGGTGCATCACAAGGTGGAAAACACGTCGCTTTGCGTCCAAGGGACTTGACTGAAAAAGAAAAAATTGAAAAGGAATCTGTAGATGCATCGTTTGTTGTCATTTCTGACTGTCATTTGGACGACTCGAAATGTTTACGTCGGTTGCAAAAAATCTTTGAACACTATGACGCATCGGCGACGCCTCCTGGTTTGTTCGTGTTCATGGGTGATTTCACGAGAGTCCCATTTGGACCGATGAAATACGATTTTGCATCGTATACGAAATCATTCGACCAACTCGCAGATCTCTTGGACGATTACCCGTCCATTCGCGAAGAGTGTCGTTTCGTTTTCATACCGGGACCGGGTGATCCAGGAAATACAAGCGCGTATCCAAGACCTGGTTTATCGGCTGCGTTGAGAGGTCATAAAATCACCGCGTGCTTACAAAAAGTAGAATTTGCATCAAATCCAGCTAAAATACGCTGGCATTCGCAAGATTTAGTGTTTTTCCGAGACGATTTACAAGCCAGAGCGCGAAGAGCGTGCTTATTGCCGCCGGTGGATGATTTGGGCACCGAAGAAGATGATCAAAATTTGAATTTTGACATGTCAGAAGTAGAAATTGAAAGACGTAGAGCGATGCGAGAGAAACCGTTGTTTCATCATTTAGCGATGACTTTAGTGCAACAATCGCACTTGGCACCATTGCCATTGACGCAGATGCCAATTTATTGGGAGAGAGATCAAGCGATGTGGTTATACCCGGCGCCGAATACCATTTTTCTTGGTGATCGATCTGAAACGCAATGTCTAGCAAAAAATGTGTGCGGGGTAACAACGATGGTCAATCCAGGGTGTTTTGCCGACGATGGAAGCTTTGTGATTTATAAACCGTCGAGCCGTGACGTTATATTATCAGCTATTGATTAGTGTGTGCGCGTTTATGTAATATTCTAAAAAAGAATCTAACTCCGCATCACAAAAAATGATAATACTTTTTCGCTATACTAGCGCGCCGCACGCGCGTTTGTTCTCCTATTCGCGGTGTAAACGCGAGAAATAGTTCTGATTTTGTTTTGTTGTATTCGCGCAATTTTTGCTTCATCATATCTGCATCATCATCGTCTTCTTCAGCTCTCGTTGTTTCTTTTTTGACCAACAACAACTTATCGAAGAACAAATTCTCAAATGAACTGGAACAATATCTAGATGCAGAAAAAGTCCTCGTCGGTGACCCGAACGATGACGATGACACACTTTTCCCGTTTTTACCGTTCACTACCTCTACATCATCTTTTTCTTTATAGTTGTAAATCAAACTATTCGGATTATCAAAGACAATAGATGCGGTCTCGATTGGAATCAAGTCAAACTTCCGCTCGCATTGCATCAAAACCGGATGGTTCACATCATCTTTAAAACTTTTCATTGACGAAATGCGACAACAGAAAGCTCTGCTGCAATGTTTGAACGCAAACTTTCGACCAATAGTAACCGAATCAATGAATATTGGTTCGAGAAGTTGCGTGGAGAGTAAACCACCTTGCACGCCGACGACGTTCCAAATGGCTATTTTATCAGAACACGTAACCATTCGTCCAATTTTATTCTCGCCGACGATTAACGTTCCTTTCGCTAACATTCCTTTTGCTACAAGTTTTTCATTTTCATCTTCATCTTCTGCTGTATCATCATCGCTCTTTGTTGTTGTTGCTGTTGTTGTTGTTGTTGTTGCTGCTGCTGTTGTTGTTGCCTTTTTCATCGATATGGCGACTGAGCCTTTGCAAACATCTAGCGGTAAAAACGTATCGTGTTTCTGCTTTGGAATCTCAAATTCTCCTAACGTTTCGTATCTCGCCTCGCTTTGCCCACCTTTCGCCCACTTTCGAATAGTCGCGTTCCCGCACGGGCACGACGAAACGTATAAATGCAAACTTATTTGTTCTCGCTTTCTAAACTTTTGCTGCCGGCTCTCACTCGATTCATCATCAACTTTCTCCAAAAAAAAATCATTAGCATCATCCCCTCCTTCTCCTTCTTCTAATGTAGACGCATCAATAGTTGACGATTGCAACGCTAAAATCTCGAGCGCTAAAGTCCTCTTCAAAGCCCTTCTGGCGAGGACTTCGGCGTGCGAATCCCTAATTACAAATCTCTCACTACTCACTTTCATCATCTCCGAATCAAACATGAGATCATCAACAGTCTTTGTCCCGCTCGCTACGCTCAAACATCTCGCTTCGTTCTTCAATTCATCGAAAACGACAAACGCCGCTATGACCGTTCTCGATGTACTGCTACCATTTTCTTCCCCTACTAAAGCTTTTTTAGGTATATTCTTCTTCTTCAATTCCTCGAATTTCTCAATCGCGCAACGCGCGATTAACTCTGCAAACAAACACGAACTCTTCCTATCTTTCTCGCCCGCTCTTTTCATCTTATCCTCGTTCTCCTAAGTCTTCTTGTTCTTCTTCTTCTTCGCGATTAGGTACAGAGTTTCTTCACGCGTTCCATTTTTTCCAATTCGCAGTTTTGAGATTTATTATTCGCGCTGCTTTGACAGGCGAAATAGATTTCGTTCACGCGGCGAAGACATTTTTGTTTCAGAACCGCTTCTTCGTTATTAGTAGTATCGCTTTCGTCGCGTTCTTTGTTTTTGTAGTACGAACAGGCGACTGCGAGACCTGTGAAAGCTGATAGAGCTGGTGCGAGAAAGACGAAGGCCATTAAGTGAAGATTTGGATTTACCTATACTGAGTATACTTATTATTACTAGATATTAGTTAAATATACGCGACGATGATGATGATGATGATGATGATGATGATGATGATGGATGGTGGATGCTAGTAATGCTCTTCTCTACTCTTCTCTTCACTTTGTAAGCGGTTAATGTTACATAGCTTTACCGAGCTGCATTTTACGCTTAAACATCAAAGACGTGTTATGCATTAAACCGTCGATGATCCCCATGACTGAATAGACGCCGCCGACGATAGCCATTAAGGTCGTTATGAATTCATAGAACTCTCTTCGTTTCTCGATGCCTAGGATTTGCACTGGTGAAGGCGTGAAATGGAACTTCGCGCGAGGGGTTTCACCGTCAGGGGTTGTTACGCTATGCGTGTGCTGAGTATACTCGTAGACGTTGAATGGTTGCGAGAACGCGCCGCTCGGATGCATGGTCGTGAGCACTGTTTGTAAATAATGCTCGTGCGAAATCCTCGGCGAATGCGAGACGACGAAATCGTTCATTAATTTATCGTGCCAATCGCCTTCTTTTTCACCTCTATGGAATTTTTCCATATATTTTAAGCGCGCGTTCGATAGAGCTTGGCCAAAGTAGAAATGATGCACTTGATGCGTAACGTTTAGCTTATCTACGTCGAACGAATGGCCGTTCTTTGCATCCGCCGTAAAGAACAAGTGACCGGGGACTTTTTTCACCAACACGAAACCGGTGATTGAGCAACCGGACGATCCTCTCGTTTGCACGACATCGGCATGATTTGCGACTTTAAAATCAATTTGCTCATTAGGTGGTTTTGGTTTCGGTTTTGAATCGTTCTCTGCCGTTGGTTTCCCTTGCGGCACTGGAATAGTATCGGCCGGTACATCGACCATGCTTTTTCCGAATTCAACGATTGCGTTAACCGTTCTATCACCGTGATAACTCGCATGATCCGTATGTCTACCGTGTGCGATTAAATCCGACCCTCTCGTAAAAATTCTAATCGTCGGGTAGCCTTGGATATGATGTTTACGGCATAAATCCTCATGTTCTACGCAATTCACTCTCCCGAGCGCGATTGAGTGCATATTCTGCGCGTTTGTATTAAACGCCTCGTGCAACTGAATAGCGGCGGCATCAAAAACTGGTTGCAACCGTTGACTCCAAGGACACCACGGTGCATAAAAGTTCACCAACGTCACCGAATGCGCTTCATTAAACGCTTGCAACTCTTCCTCCGTCGTTAACGGCTCCGCCGACGAATGCGTCACTTTCCCAGTCGCCAGAGCTTCTTTATGCCTCTCTACTACAATCTGCGCCTCGCTCATCTCCCCTTCATCGATGTGCTCCTTTCCATCTTTCCCCGGTGTCTTCTCCGCCCATGCTAACGGCCCGGTTGGTTTAAAATTCCCATCGATCGGCCTCTTAAATACAGTTTTCGTTAAATTAAACCTCGTCAACCCTAACGCATCGCCAACATCGACCGACGCGAATTCGCACGATAACGAAGGGAACGAGACGTTGAAATTAATCCTCAACAACTCTCCATCTACAGATCTATCGATGACGACTTTCGTCTCAAACTGAGTCCTCACGTACGCCTTCGTTTCGAATATTAACAGGTACGATATTAACACGAACGCTGTTATCGACAGTGCCGTTCCTAAGTACGTCCCTTGCGTCATATCGCGCGGGATCTTCCTGTAGAAATCCATCCCTTTCGCCTTTGTTAAGATGCCCATGATTAGTAAATAGTATTTATTTATTTTTTGATCACTGGACTTGACCTCCTACTACTTATACTGACGCTGCTTTTGAGTATCTTCCGTTTGATTCAATCGACGCGTTCTCGCGCGTTCTGCGTGTTCTTTGTGTTCGATTAAAGAGGTTTATTCTGCCTATGCTTTCTTTGTCGCGGGGTTCGATGTGTTTACAATTTCCACTTTATGGGTTTTTAAGTTTAGGGTTTAAGGTTAGGGTTTAAGTTAAGTCATTATTGAAAAAGTCTCTTATTACAGATCAACAGATCAAGAACTTCTTCATTAGAACACACACGCTCATCATAAGCGTTGTATATATCGCACTAAAATTTTAAATAATTTAAATAAAACTACTCGTACTACTACGACTCACTACTACTCGACGAAATGAGAGAGGTTATTTCGATCCATATTGGCCAAGCCGGCGTACAAACCGGTGCGTTACTCTATTTCTGTTTTATTTAATTTCTACACCTCCGTTGCGTTGACTTTTTTTTGACTCTCCGATTTGTTTTTACTGATCTTCTTCTTGTTGGTATTTATTACAGGTAACTCGTGTTGGGAACTGTATTGTCTCGAGGTGAGTTATGATAGTGGTATCTTCGTTTGGTTTGGTTCATATTTCGCGCGCGGTCTTCGTCTCATCCGTCGCTCAAAAGCGTGTTTTTGGATCTCAAATTATTTAATTCTTTCTCTCTCGTCGCTCTTACTGTTTTTTTTCGTTGACTCGAGGAAGTAGAGTAGTAGTACTGATGAAATATAAATTATTTCTATTTTTAGCACGGCATCAATCCTGATGGGCAAATGCCGGCGGATAAGACCATCGGTGGTGGCGACGATGCGTTCAACACGTTCTTCTCCGAAACTGGCGCTGGTAAGCACGTGCCGCGTTGCGTCTTTCTCGATCTAGAACCGACCGTGATCGACGAAGTGAGAACCGGAACGTATAGACAACTGTTCCACCCGGAACAGTTGATTTCTGGAAAGGAAGACGCGGCGAACAATTTCGCGCGAGGTCATTACACGATTGGTAAAGAAATCGTTGATCTTGCGTTAGATAGAATTCGTAAGTTGGCCGATAACTGTACTGGTTTGCAAGGCTTCTTAGTGTTCAACGCGGTCGGGGGCGGTACCGGTTCCGGTCTCGGCTCTTTGCTTTTAGAGCGCTTGTCCGTTGATTACGGCAAGAAATCCAAGTTAGGTTTCACGATTTACCCATCGCCGCAAGTTTCTACCGCGGTCGTTGAACCGTACAACTCCGTCTTGTCCACGCACGCCTTACTCGAGCATACCGACGTCGCGGTCATGCTCGACAACGAAGCCGTCTACGACATCTGCCGCAGATCCTTGGACATCGAAAGACCGTCGTACACGAACTTGAACCGTTTGATTGCGCAAGTCATCTCGTCTTTGACTGCAAGTTTAAGATTTGACGGTGCGTTGAACGTCGATGTTACGGAATTCCAAACCAACTTGGTGCCGTATCCGAGAATCCACTTCATGTTGTCCTCGTACGCTCCAGTCATCTCCGCGGAAAAAGCGTACCACGAACAACTCTCCGTCGCCGAAATCACGAACTCTGCGTTTGAACCGTCTTCTATGATGGCCAAGTGTGACCCGAGGCACGGCAAGTATATGGCGTGCTGTCTCATGTACAGAGGCGACGTCGTGCCGAAGGACGTCAACGCCGCCGTCGCTTCAATCAAGACAAAGAGAACTATCCAGTTCGTCGACTGGTGCCCAACCGGTTTCAAGTGTGGTATCAACTACCAACCGCCAACTGTTGTCCCAGGTGGTGATTTGGCTAAAGTGCAACGCGCCGTGTGCATGATTTCCAACTCTACTGCCATCGCGGAAGTCTTCTCGAGACTCGATCATAAGTTTGACTTGATGTATGCCAAAAGAGCTTTCGTTCATTGGTACGTCGGAGAAGGCATGGAAGAAGGCGAATTCTCGGAAGCCAGAGAAGATTTGGCCGCCTTGGAGAAGGATTACGAAGAAGTTGGCGCCGAATCCGGCGAAGGCGAAGGCGAAATGGATGAAGAATATTAAGTTCAATATTTTTTGTTGTTGTTGTTGAATCGAACGAGCGTTTCGATTTCGTTTCTCAACTCTATTTCTTAACAAGAATTTTGCGTTTATCTCTCAAACGCGGTTGGTGGAGGCTCCCGTTTAATTACACATATTACACATATTTATTTACATATTCATTTCTACTACTACTACTATTACTATTACGATGTAGGGGCAATGTTTTCAAGTACAATGGCACCGTTTCCGCACACGTCATCTTTAACAAGCTCTCGGACGACTACGTCGTCGAACATTACTTTCCCAACCCTGTCTCTAAACAAAACGTAAACGTGTGCCTTTAGAACAGGTTTACTTATGATCATACCCTCTCGTTTCGTCCACATTTTATAAGCTGGGAATCCGAGCGTGTAACCGTAAGTCGACGTTCCGTCCGTATGCTCTAAATCGATGTATAAAGCGTAGTTTTTCGATTGCGGCGATGGATAATTAAATGGATCCGATCTATATAACTTTAACGCCTCGTCGTAGACAGAAAATGCAGAAGCAGAAACGTAGAGAGCTTGCGCGTTGGAAAATTCGACGACTTGGCGCGCACCCCTCGACTCACCAACGGCATTATTTCGCAATATTAGAGCACCGTATGTACTCGCGTCATCTCCACTGCTACTCTCGTCATCAAACAAACCTCCGATTCTTTTCCTATTTTTTCTATTTTGCGGATTGCGCCAATCGAAGCCTTTTTCGAAACCTAACCATGCGTCGACGTAACCTCCTGTTTCGGTTTCGAACCCGCCGTTGATTATTTTATTCTCGCTCTTTTTAGCAAGGTCGTTCGTGAAACTCGCGCATATTGCGCTTACTTTTGATCTAAAACGCTCAATCTCTTTCTTGTGCGACGTTTTTGCATCTTCAAGCGCGTCTCTTTCTATTCTCGCATATTTTAAAACACTTCCTAGCCCAATACTTTGAACAACATCGTTTTTTTCATACGGTGATAATGTTCGCGAACGATAATCAAATCGCTGCGAAGTTTTGGCCAACGAACCAACCGAATCGATTCTATAGAAGAAAGTGGCGAGCGGCGCAACCGTGACACCGAGAGAATTCTTTGCGAGAGCGATTTTGGCGAGCAGACTCCAGTCTTCACCAGCGGCATCGTTTCCGGGCAATTCTTCCCAGCCACCAACATTTTCTATAGCTTTCTTTCGATAAAGCGCGTTCGCGTCTCCATAAACATCTTCTAGTACTCCTAAAGATGTTGACGCGCCTAGAGGGAAAAAACCTCCCATTTCAAACTTATTCATGAAGGCAGACTTCTTCAAATCTATTATTATATCGTTTGAAGTTCCACTCAAAAAATAAGCGTTTCCGGGCGCAATGGCATCTGCGCTCGATGCCAAAATAGCAGTGACGAGTATTGAAACCTGCGTTGAGATCGCAAGATTATCGTCGTCGGCAAATAATACGTATTCTCCGCGCGTACTCTTTAATCCTATATTTCTCGCTCCGCTTAAAGACGTCGCAGACGGAAGACGCATTAACCTATACATGTTTCTGTGCGGATTGCTTTCTTTTTCGCGATTCACGAGAAGCGTTTCAATGGTCGAAAGCACCTCTGTTGCTTCAGGCGTTTTCCTTGACCCGTTATCGATGACAATCAAATCAACTTTATCGTAATCTTGCGCGAGATGTGAGGCGACGGAATCTAATAAAATTTTCGGTCGATCTTTGTGAACCAAAACTATCGAAACTCTCGGCGAGGGATGCCTAGAGGCTGGAGGTAAAGGAAGCAACGCAATCTTCCGCTTTTTGATTGCCCTGTGTAATCCAATCCATTTCCTCTCAATGCTTTGGTCGAATTTTTTCGCGAAAGGAGCCGAAGTGTCGGCGTCCGGACGATATACACCACCACCTTCGCCGACACGTCTATCGAATACGCGCAATATAGTCTCCGCGCAGTCGTGAATTGAGTCATCACCATAAGAAATTCGAGCGCGCACTGTTTCGTCGAATATTTGTGCTCGATCCAACGCCGCGTTTGATGCTAAGAACGGCGCGTTCGCACTAATTAACTCTTTGATTTTCAAACTCTCGCGCGCAAAGTAAATTGACGAGTTATGTGTTGGTGGAAACACGACTACAATCGCAGCACTACTTTTTGCGACATCTTTTGCAGATATAACTGAATCATCGTCGTTCGCGAAATGCTCGATTGTTCTTCTATAAAAATGTCCATCCGCGTCATCATCTTCTTCGATTACCTCGTTATCGAACAAACTTCCAATGATTTCTTCGCTTTTATACATTGCTAAGAACGATGCAATTTTTTCCGTACCTTTTTCCATTTTACCGACGTGTCCGTGAATCGTGATTTCGTCTACATCATACACAGAATTTTGCCCGCGAAACTCGACCTCGATTGGTTCTAAGTCGCTCTTACCGCTGGCAACGCTTGGCTTCCTCTTCTCTAAAACCCGTACGAGTACGTCTAAAAACGATGCCAAACCTTCCCCTTTATCAAAATTACCCCAAAAAGCAAACCTCTTCACTTTTTTCCTCGCCAACGGATTGAGTTCATCATTATTTTTTTCTTGTTTCGACCTCGCAAATCTCGAGTCTGGAGAACTCAATAAAGGTAAAACTAAAGCCTTAGCTAAATTGAAATATTTCGATTCGAGCGCATCTACGAATATTTCACCACTATTACTACTACTACTACTACTACTACCAATTAATCTACCAATTAATCCTTTCGGGAACGATGAATCTCCGCCTAAACTGTTTAGTCTGCGTTTGCTTTCAGCCGTTGCGATGTATTCGTCATCGAAAATCAAAACATCGGCAGATGATGAAACGACTGCATCTATATATTCTTTCTCAATCATATTCCTAACTGTATCACTACCAAGCCACGCCTTATTCAGCGTGTCTAAATCTGTTTCTAACGGTAAAATCCTATGTACAATTATTGGAACATCTTTCAAAGCGATTCGTTGTCGTCGTGCTAAGACGGAATAGTGCGCCAAAAGCGGTTGTAAAAAATGCCCTACGTCACACTTCCGTTCACTGAACCTATCGCTTAACCTCATAAACGCTGCATGCGACTTTCTCTTCATCGCACTATTTGAATCAATCGTTGACATCTTAAGTATCTCGGTTGTCAAAAAATCCCTCTTTATTGGCTCCTGCGCGCCGAAGCTAAATCTGCTCGGTGCAAAAAGAGCTTTCTGAAATCGGTCGACATCGAAAGTATCTGTTGAACCGACTGATACAATAGCGCTCACGTGTTCATATTCCTCTTGAAATATTCGCATTAACCCCGAAATCTTATTCATTTCTACGTCTTTTCCTACTATTTCTTCGTCCATGAAGATGCATAAATTTCCATCAGCAGCGGCTTCGCGATGAACAGATTTTTCTTCGAATGAAATCATTAAGCTTTTCTTGTTCGCATTTCCATCGAAACCACGAGAACGATGACGTGCACCATCATAATCATTAGTATTAGTATTAGTATTATTAGTATCACTGTTATCACTACTCCTAACTCTTCTTAAAACGATCGCGATAAGCGATATGATCATAAACAATATCGATAGTTTTCTCTTGTTCGTTAAAACTAGTTTCTGAAATTGTTTTAACCATTTCTTACTCAAGCGCTTAGAAGGATATGCGCGCGCAGTAGTCGTGCGAACGATTGGGTCAAGCCATTGTTGATTGTGAGCGTGATTATTATTGTAGTCGTATTTAGTTTGACGGAATCGAGCAGGTGCTGAGTGTAGCATATCTTTTATGACGAAATTATTATTGATGATAGGAAATAGAGAGTAGTACTCCAAGAACGCCGCGGAGCGAGAGAGAGAGCGAGAGCGAGAAATTGGAAACATGGCACAGCACTTATTAACACGCGAGTTATTCACAACTTTTCGCATACGCGCAACTTTGCGCTTCTAGAGCGAGCGTTTGTTTTAACTTCATCATCGCTGGCGGCGATCGGTTTCCTATTTATGAGTTTAACGATTTTGGGCAACTTATTTGAATCGCCATCGTCGCCGTCGTCGCCTTTGATTGGAAACGCAAAGTTCGCCATCATGGCGCTTCGCCCGCTGATCGGTTCTTGGCTCTCCGCTACGCCGGCGAATTTTCTGAATAAACGCTTGACTATGCCATCTTCGAGAGAGTGGAACGTTATAATAGCTAATCTACCGCCAGGGTTGAGACATTTGATCGCTTGTGGGATCACGCGTTCGATGACTCCAAGTTCGTCGTTTGTTGCAATTCGAATGGCTTGAAAAGCGCGCGTCGCCGGGTGGATTTTCTCCCGTTTTCCAGGCGGATTACCTAGCGCTTTGACGAGTTCTAACGTCGTCTCGATTGGTTTTTCTACTCTACGTTCGCATACGCGCTTGGCTAATAGCTTCCAATGTCTTTCGCCGCCGTAATCTCTAAATATTCTACCTAAATCTTCTTCGCTCCATCCATTGACGATATCAAACGCAGTCAAAGTATTCGTCGAATCGCTAATGATATAACTATCACCGCTCGAACTCGAACTCGAACCACTTTCAATATTAGTAGTAGTAGCAGTAGTAGTAGTAGTAGTAGTAGTACTATTACAGCTCATGCGCATATCTAAAGGCCCATCGTTCTGAAACGAAAACCCTCTCTCCGCTCGATCTAAATGCATCGAACTAACCCCTAAATCTAACAAAATCGAATCAACGCCCTTCCCTCGCGCTTCGTCGTACGCCTCGACCTTAACCAAGCTCTCGAGCATGCGATCAAAGTTCCCTTGCACAAAAACAGCCTTACTAGCATCGTTATCACTATCGCTCATCTTCATCGCGCTATACACCCTCTGTCTAGCAATCTCAATCGCGCTCTCGTCCACGTCAAACCCAATAAACAACTCGCACTCGCCTTTATGCGCTTTGAGAACTTCTTCGGCATGTCCACCTGCCCCTAAAGTACCATCGACGTGTGTCTTAATCTTAACCGTCTTAAATGCGTCGATGACTTCTTTCAGTAACACCGAGCAATGTCCATAATTCTCGTCCTCAATCGATGCTTTGTTCATCTCGTTCGCATTTTTCGCACTCGTACTCCTACTCGTACTCACTCGCTTCCTGTGTTTACTTATTTTCGAAAACTGTTTATGCGAGAACTTCGTCATCATCATCAACAACATCTTCTTCGTCGATGACATCATCAACAACATCTTCTTCGGTCGAATCGGAGTACTTTTGAGACCGCGGATTTGATGCGATGATGTAGTAAATAAGAACACCCTCTGACGCAACAGAATCGTCTCTCTACGTCTATCGTTGATACGTGTTAAGCAACCGCGTGTATATTCACCGTTGGATAGAACAACCTATTACTAATATTTTTCTTAAAACAGTTTCATGGGAACTCACCACACCCTAAATTATAAAATTAATGGTGGTAAATCCCACCCAATTACGTTTCCATGCCCACATATACCTAAAACGCGTTTACGCGCGAACGAGACTTCGCCATCGGAAGAAAAATATCGATGAGATTAAGAGAGAGAGAGATTAAGAAGAATTAATCACGGACAACTTCTGGCCAAGAGAGAGAGAGAGAGAGAGAGAGACTGATGAGCAGCGAAAAACGTTCGCGATGAGTGCGTGTTTAGGCCGTGCCGTGGTGCTCAAAATTCAAAAAGTATAGAGCATCAAAAAAGTGCCCTGCCGCCTGCACCGTTCATTTATTTAAAAAACAAACATCAACGAAACGTACGCGTAGTAGTTACTCGTAACCAGCATAGTCATACGCACACACACACACACACACACACTTAATTTAATTTAATATAATTTCTGTCCCGTGAAGGAGTTCGAGAGTAAGCGCATAGAACATCAGCGAATGGGGATAAACAAGAACCGGCTGAACAGAGGAACGAAAAGTGTAAACGTCATCGAAAAAGAGCTTTCGATGACGACGACGACGACGACGGAGAAGAATTGGAAGAAGAAGCAGGTGAAGATGTACGCGACGCGCTCGACGCGCTCGACCAGTGCTGAGAACAGGAAGAAGCGTGCGATGAAAAGAAAAACCGATTACTGCGATGAAGCAGAAAAAAAGGAAGAAATAGCGACACCGGATGAACCGTTGCAGAAGAAGATGAAGACCGTGAGTCCACAGGAGGAGGAGGATTTGTTGATGTACGGGAATTTAACTGCGTACGAAATCGAACGCGAGAAGAGGTTGATTAAGAATCGAGCGCGCATGGAAGCGTTGAACATACGCGAGTTAGCATTGGAGATGATGAATAGTAATAATAACAATAATGCAAAAACGGGACCGTCGAGGCGCGGATTAGCGAATAAGAAGGAAAATTCTTTCAAGAAAGAGGCGGTCGTATTGAGGCGAAGTTCGCGGAAGAGCGGGGGCGAAGTCGTTGGAGGTATTTTAGAAGAACGGAGAGATGGGACGATCGTTTTGTCCGACGGTACTGTGGTTAATCAAGGCGAGAAAGTAGAGGAGGAGAAGAAGAAAGGATTAGGCGAGGTATCCTTGATTGTTCATTTGAGCGTTTCTAAGCAGAATGAAGTGAAAGTTACTTTAGATGTGAGGACAATCGTGAAAGCCGAATCTTTAAAAGGTGACGAGGTATCTGATGCAAAGTTCATTGAATATCTCTCTCGAACAACTGCGAAGACAAAGATATCGTCATCGTCAGCAACAAAAACTAAAACAACGA
>Ga0209830_10002599_pt1 | contig 14419 bp, 13 predicted proteins | sample ArcticOcean_MG_C_12_FD_187439 | JGI IMG/M metagenome (GOLD analysis project Ga0209830, IMG submission 187439) | Marine microbial communities from western Arctic Ocean - ArcticOcean_MG_CB8_130 (SPAdes) (version 2) | ecosystem: Environmental > Aquatic > Marine > Oceanic | place: Arctic Ocean...
GGAAGGACCGTTATTTTCTATATGATTATAAAAGTGGATATCGGCTTTGTCTGGGTTTTCTATATGGCCCAATTCATTCATGGCACTACGAATTACATCGTACCATCTTCCTATGTTCTCGAATTTGTGATCGTGAAATTTAAATTCCACTCGTAAATTTACGCCATTCAATCATATTTTTAATTGTTTGATGTCTCCACTTAACAGTATCTAGTATTTCTTTTAATGCTAATACCATTTCTTCAGTGTATATCATTTTTGTTTGATGGGCTTGTATGACAGGATCAGCATCGTAATACTTATCCATATCAGATTTAAGTACTGTTAATCCATTTAGGGGATCGTAATCCCATCCAAGACGATCTAAACTCTCTTGGTCTAGTTTTCCATTGTAATGATTAAACTTATCTCTTAATATAACTTTTAATTCTAGATCTAATTTCTTGGATTTAAGTCTATTAACAGTATATAGTTCTAAGTATTTGGAGTGTAGTTTTGCTGTAGATCTAGAAGATTCATCCAGGTTCATCTCATCGATTACACTGTCTTTCTTCCACATCTCTAATATTGATTCAAGGTTGTTCATAATGCCTATTATATCATAGTTTACCTGAAAAGTAAACCCTTATTTTACCTAGTATCCACTGCCCCCGCCGGATCCTGAGTTAGGGGGAGTTTGAGTTACGCCTCCTATGGTTGCAAATTCAAACGAGGTATATTTAAGGACTAAGTCCGCCTGTAAATATTCTATGTCTGTACCCTGGGCGTTAAACTCTACTGAGCTTAATTGTACTGGGAATACATCATAGAATTTTATTTCCTGATTGACGTTGTTATGTGAACTATAGATTAATAACGTTGCGTCATTTTTATAGTTCTTATCGGCATCTTTCTTTTGAATTAGATTATGCATCCAATTAAATGTTTCTGTATAGTTTTCCATGTTCTCGGTTATATTAAACCTAATGGATAAATCATCAAAGTTCATTCTATCTCCACTCATAGCTAAGTTAACCCCTCTATAAGGAAGAGTAGTATCACCGGAAGTAATTCCTGGTAATGTAACCGCTGTGCAGAAGTATTCCAAATTTGGAAATTCGGTAGTGTCAATTTTAAACCCAAAACCTACTGGGCTAAGAAAGTTCTTATTAGTTGTTAATGCCATGGTATTATTTATATGATTTAAAAAGCTAGTATACAAAAAAAGGGGCGCCGAAGCACCCCTTTAGTCGAATTAGAATTAACTAATGATTTACACCATTATGTCGTCAATTCTGAAGATTCTGAAGTATTGGTTAGTTCTATCGGCTCCGATAGTTCCATCAATAGCTACAAAAGGATTAGCAATCATGCCGTACCTTGTTTTGAATCCCATTCTAGGTTGGAAGTCATTCTCACCAACTGCTTTAACCATAGTTAAAGGAACGTATGGACAATAGAATAGTCCTGCGTCGTATGGGTTTTGACCTCTATATCCTACACATGCGAAATCAACAGTTGCATATGGATCTATATAGACTTTCATTCTGCCATTTAAAACACCAGCAAATGTATTACCAGTATCGTCAACGTTTAAGTTTGCACTTAAAGCAGGAGTGTAGTCTAAAAGTCCAGCAGCTGCTAAAGCTGATGCTACGTCTGAAGAACATAGAACAAAGTTACCTTTGCCACGTCTTGTTTCTTTAGCAATTACGTTAGCTTCTCTTTCTAGTTGCATGATAAGACCTTTAAATCTCTCAACCATCCATCTGCCATCTGAGTCAGTGTTGACATCAAATACTCCAGATACTGCAGTTGAAGATTGTAAAGCACCGATTTTAGCAGTTTTTAGAACTGATCTAACAACTTCTCTATTGATTTCTGATAAGATTTCAGTAGATAGGATATTAGCTAGTTCGCCTTCTGCGTCCAAACCGTGGATTGCTTTAAGATCTTGTGCAAGTTCCATTGTGTACTCAGCTTTTAAAGCTCTTGATTTAGCAGTAACAGTAGCTTTCTCGATTGTGAAAGCCATTTCACCGAATGAACCATCTCCTGATTCACCAACACCCAATCTCTCTGCAGCTGCAGTCGTTAGACCAGAACCGAAAGTAGAAACGACGTCAGCAGTATCAGCGATAGACCCATCAGTGTCTGCATCTACTACACCAGCTAGACCGGTTGGGTCTGCTTGATGAGTACCAGTACCAGAAAAGTCTGTATCAGCTTCATTAAAGAATGCTTCTGTTCCAGCTTGTGTTGCGTACTTGGATTTCATTGCGAAGATAAGTCCTGTTGGACCAGTCATTGGCTGAACGCCAGCGATATCATAAGCGATGAGGTTAGGCATGGCACGTCTTACTAAAGAAATAAGAACAGGATCAAAAGTACCAATATTATTCGGAGCACTACCGCTAATGTTATTAGCTGCTGCTGCTTCTGAAATATAGTTACCTTGGGCCTGTGCTTGTTCTTCACGTAAAGCGATTTCTTGGTTTTCAAGAAGCCTTGCTGTGACAGCTTTTTTATATCTGTCTTGGATTTCAGGAGCGCCTTCGTGGTTTAGAACCGGGCCCCATTTTTCCATTAATTGTGAATCTGCGTTAAACATTTTATGTTTTCCCCTATTAGATTATTTATTAAATTTAGTTATAGCCTGAGTGTATCTAGACATGGAATCGGAAACTTCAACAATTTCTGCTGTATCTTCCCCTGCCATACTATTTACTTCGTCAACTGATTCAGTTACTTCGCCTTTGAAAAATGATCCTTTGATAGTAGCTACTTTCTGTTCGAAAGTTTCTTTGTTATCAAATTCTACATCTTCCACCAACTTAGCAAATTTCTCAGCATCGGTTTCTGCAAGCCCTGAAGATGCTTCTCTTACTATAGCAGCTTTCTCATGTGACTGATTAGCTCCGTGTAGTGCGATGTTATCTTCTGTGGTTTTGTTTAGAGATTCCTCTAGTTCAGCTACTTGGTCAGATAGTTCATCTAACAAGTTTTCTTTACCTTCTGGTATCTCAATATAGTGTTCTTTGAACACTGACTGAAGTGAAGTCATAAAGTCTTCAGCAATCTCAGTCCTAAGACCTTGGCTGACTGATACTTCGTTTTCTTTCATCCAATTTTCAACAACGTAGTTTAAGTATGAATCTACTTTCTCTACCATTGAACCTTGAATCTCAGAAACTTCTTCTTCTAAGTTTTGCACGTATTCAGATTCTAAGCGCTCTACTGTTTCAGCTAATTTACTTGTTAGTACTGCTTCTACAATTGTGCTTGCTTTTTCTTTGAACCCATCGCTCAATGTAGCTTCTTCTGCGATGATAGTATCTAAATCATCAGAAAAATCAAGAGCTTCTACTTTCGCTTTAGCTTTTAATTCATTCTTCTTTGAAGGTGCAGATGCAATAGCTTTCGCTACTGAACCATCATCTTCTGATTCTTCAATCTCATCTTCAGAAATCGCTGCCATTTTTGCAAATAGTTTTTGTGCGTCTTCTTTTTTTGCTGATTTTAACATATCAACTGCGGCTTGTATTACACCAGCTTTAGTCTTAGGAGTAGCTACAGATTTCGGAGCATCTTCTTCAAGATCATCTTCTTTCTTTTTAGCTTCTTCTAATTCTTCTTCTGTTGATTCAACAACTTCCTCGTTAGCATCTTCAACAACATCTTCGATTACTTGATTTTCATCGTTTAGTTGCTCTTCGCTTACTTCAGAAGCTTGCTCATCAATTGACAGTTCTTCAGCGTTATTTACGTCTTCTGACATGTCGTTATCCTCCTCGGATTATTTATTTACAAGTTTCGAGAGGAAATTCTTAAAGGCTCGTATCTCAACATCCGAAGAGTTGATATTCTTTGCAGTCTTTATTTCAGTCTCAATTAATTCAATGTCTTGCGCAACCAATATGCCGTTATCCCATATCCAGTCCTTACCTTCCATAATTCCGTTGACAAATGCCTCCGGAGCTGAAGGGTCTTGGACTATATCTACTGTTGATAACATAAAGTCACCACTCACATAACTAGCACCATTTTTTTGCACAAGGCTTCCCATACCACGACTTGATACACCAAGCTTAACTCCACCTTCAAGTAAACCGCTAACGATATTACCCATAGGTGTATTAAGTATTGATGCCTTACCCACAACATTATTTCCTTCCCATCGAAGGTCAGTAATTTTGTGAGAAACTTTATCCAGGTTGATAGTCGGTCCTTCTGGGTGATTTAACTCACCAACCGCTCTACCAGTTGCCACCTGCTCTTTAACATATTTGTTAACAGCTGACTCTAGAATCTTTTTTTCATATACACGGCCATTTCGATTTTTCTTATCGGCCTGCATAAACACGCCTTCTATGACGTGGCTTTTATTGCCTTTTTTATCTTCGGCAATGTAATTTTTTATATTACTATCTGTATACTCTGAAATTAACTTCATGAGTTATCTCCGTATTACTCTTGCTCTGTAGGTTCTTCGACTGAAACTTTTCTGTCGATCATACTACTGGCAAGCTCTATTTTTTTGGCATCCAAAGCATCTTTTAGCTTTGTGCCCATTACAGTGTCAAACGATTTGTTTGCGTTCACATTGTCACCGTCATTCACTTGTTTAATTATATCTGTAACTTCCATTATTTAATCCTGTGTTATATATTTATACGTATAAAGTTCTTGATATTATCCAAATCTCGGATCTTCCGGATCTGGCATATCAAGCTCTCCTGCTTTCTCTTCATCATCAATTTGTTGTTGCATAGTTTCAATATCATCATCGTTGAATCGTAGAATATTCTTCTGAACCCACTCTTTTGATATGAAAGTACCCATAAACTCGTCTAAGCTTCCGAGCATTTCAAATCTTTCTTTATACATCTCTGACTCTTTTAATTCACTAAAGTAATTGTCTTCAATAAAATCAAATGCAATAGATTCTTTCCATTGCGCCCAATCTTGTTCAGTCAATATACCTTTTAGAAGTAATTGAGTTTTAAGAAGCTGTAAAAACAGATCTGAAAACCTTTTTCTTAATCGATCAATAAACTTTTTAAACTTAACCTCGTCTCTGGTGATCTCTGAAGATCTGCCTAACGAGAATTGAGCCTCTTGTTCTAATCGATTCATAGGAACGTTTAATGCTTTATATAACCTTTTTTGAAAGTATATAATATCATCTATTTGTCCTAAATTTTCGCCGCCTGGTAGCGTGGTGATTTCTGTTCCTCTTCCACCTTCTCTACGTGGTAAGAAGAAATCTTCAAGCATACTCATATGCTTTTTATCATCTTTGATATCACCAGTCTTTGCGTCATACACCAATTTGTTTCTATATTGATTCATAATACCTTTTAGGTACTCTTCGGCTTTACCCTTAGGTAAGTTACCAACATCAATATAAAATATCCTACGTTCTGGGGCACGTGATATTCTGTATATAACTAAAGAATCTTCCATCATCCTTAATTGATTTACTGGCTTAATAGCCTTATGTAAATAGGATAAGATTCTTTTTCTAGAACTATCTAACATTCCAGAAGTTGCATAAGCAATAGCATCTGGTTGTATTTTTAATCCTTGATTATATTTTCCAAGAGCATTGTCCTGGAATATAAAAAACTCTGTTTGTTTCTTGATGAGTTTAGCTCCTGTTTTAGGATCTTCCTCTTCTTCTATCTCTTTAACTTTTCTTAATTTGGTAGGATCGATATATCGAAGCTCTTTAATACCATTTTTAAGATTGTCATCTACAATGATGTGATAAGGTAATCTACCATCAATGTACCATTTTCTAAAAATATCATGACCAAAACTATTGAAGTTAAGTAACTCTAGTATATGATCAAATTCTGCTTTTAGTAATTTTTTAATTTTGTCTGAAGTGTCTACTTTATCTAAAATGATATCTACTGGAACATCGTTATGATCTCCAACAATAGCTTCATTTACTATATCTTCAATTGCTGCATCTGCCTCTGGTTGGGAAGACACATCACGATACTTCATGATAAGTTCTACTTCGTTCTTTGCATTGCCGCCATCTTGATCAATGTATGCACCAAAGTGTCCACCGCTGGTAATAACACCTGCGCCATCTTCTTCTGTATCTGGTACAAAGGAAACTTTAGGAACTTCTTTGTCCTTTCCTTTTCTATTTATCTCGAATCCGAAAAATTCTGCCATACTATATATCTCTCATATAATCAGAGAGGGAAAAGATTCCCTCTCGTCCTATATATTTATGAACCTAATTAAGATGTGGTTCCAGTTGATTCCCAATACTGTACTTGTAATTCAACAGTAAACTCTTGAATTGTATCTGCAGTTTCATATGAAACGTCGATAGCACCGATGTTGGAAGGCCAAAGCCCTCTAAAATCGTAAGTCTTAGTAACATTACCTTCTTTATCAAGTTGCTCAATAATAGCATCTGCTTGATAGTCAGTAGGATTACTTAGACCAGTGTTAGAATTGTGACCGTTAATACCATTACTCCATGCTTCAAAAGCATTTCGTACTTCAAAACCAGTATCATTGATAATCGTTATGGACCAAGGTTCAAAAGTTCTATCTCCAGCTAACTGAAGTTGTCTTCCTCTGAATGGAACCGTAATCGGTGCTACCACTGATGATGGAAATTGAGCTGTTTTACACATAAATGATGTAAGTTCTACATCGCCATTTGCATAGCCAGGGAAGTTCATTGTAACCTTGAAAAGGTTAGAACGAGCACCACCGCCAACTAGCTTAGATTTAAAATCGTCTACGCCTAATATTGCCATTGTGAATTACCCCTTATGAGCCGGCGATTTCTGAGAAATCGACGCCTGTTCTTGTTGCTATGAAATTTAGTGTAATGAAGTTAATAGATCTTGCTGGCTTGATAAAAATATCTGCCACGAATCTGTTACCATCAATAACCGCTCCGGTATTATTTGTAGTGTCACATATTACTGAGAAATCTGTAACTCCACGTCTACCTTTAACGTCTCTCAAGAACGGCTCTACCATATTACGGAAGTTTGCTCTTGTGAATTCGTCATTAAATTCAAATAATTGTGCCTTAGCAGCTGTTGAAATTGCTTTCTCTAGTGCTATGAACAATCTTCGAACGTTAATCCTATCGAATGCAGAAGGTTTGCTAAGAAGAGTTTTATCTCCAAATAACATCATACCTTGTCCTGGGAAAGAAACCAATGGGTTTACTCTACCTTTGTACAAAGTATCTCTATCTGCTTTTTTAGGATTGTATGCTAGTTTTGTGACGCCGAATAGCTGACCACGATTCACACCTGCTGGTGAGAACCAAGCATCTGCTACGGTATCTGTATTAGCACATAAACCTGCTACGTGTCCTGCTGCCCCGATCCATCTGTAAACGTCGTTATATTTGTCGTATACGTATAGAGCTGAACTATCGCAAGAAGCGTATGATGAAGAAGTAAGTCCATTAGCAAACGCCATAACGTCTGTTGCTGGTGCTGCACTTCCTACTGTGTCCTCTATCGGTGGAGATACAAAAGCCATACAATCTTTTCTTGCTGCTGCAATTGAAATAAGATCTTCTGCGATTGTCTCTGTGCCGTTAGCATCTGGACATGCAAACAATAAGTTAACATCAACTGTTTCTGCGTCTTCGAATAGGTCGTAACCTAATAAGATTTCGCCAGCTGTTGGTGCGTTATCGTCTGATCCACCTGCAAGGGAAGCTTCCATTGCTGATGTGTGTGTTGTAAAACTATTTCCTGCTACACCTGATACAAGTGAGCCTGCTTCTGCTAAGTTAGTGTTGTGATCTGTCCACCAAACATACTTAGAGTTATTATTAATAACCTCTTTGTAATAGTTAGTAGTTCCATCACTCTTCTTAGCATCCGATCCTTGGGAAACGTATGCGAAAGTCTCTAACACGGTACCTGCTGTACCTGTGAAAAGACCGTCTTCGTCAATAACTGCTACGTGTAATTCGTCGTTTGCGCCCGATTTACCAATTGAGACTGCATAATCAGAAGTTCCTGGAGCACTGTCAAATGAACCTGAATAGGTCCATCCTGAAAAGCTAGAAATACCTTGCGATATTACTGATACTTTTAGACTGTTTCCGAGAACGCCTGGGTATTTAGCAACCCAATCTCCCTTTGATAGGGATCCGTTAGCGTAGTTATTATCATAATCATCTTTATTCTTAATCAGTTGTCCGGAACCATCACCAGAAGCATTGTCATGCCCCGATAATACTCGAACTACCTTCAGCGCGTTGCCATACTTTAAGAATGCCGCGGCTGTAAGAAAATATTTAGCTGTACTGTCGTCTGGTGTACCAAAATGTCCAGCGAGTTCTGATTCAGAACCTACTGTTACAATTTCGCTAACCGGACCCCAGTTAAATGATCCAGCGAATCCACCAATATTGGTAGAAACAGCGGGAATCACGCTAGTTGCGTCGATCTCTTTGACCTCAACGCCTGGTGATACTTGAAATGCCATCGCTTTATCCTCTTTTTGAGTTAGTTAATAAGTTATTCATAATAAGATTATATTCAATACGTTTATTTATACTAATTAAATTTCTAGGGTTAGACATCTGTCCTGTCATTCCTTTCTACCCAATCTGATAATATAAACTTCCTGTTTGGATTAACCGATACCTTAAATATACTCAGTAGTTTCCTATTTACAAGCATCTCTGATGCAGAGTCTCTTGTGGTTAATCCAAAAGGAACTGTGTATTGTTTATTATTAAAGGTTATTGTTAGTTCAACCACAGGCCTTTTATCTGTGGTATTTAAATGTTTTGCTAATGATACATCTACTATATCATTTTTAAACTTTTGTCCATTTTTGACCCAGTGTGCTGTGTCACCGTCAATGTCTAGTTTATCTACATGAAGCATCGTAGCATTAGTACCATTACCAGTATCGAACTTGGCTCTTATTGGTGTATCTAATCCATTGATTACTATTCTTTCGACATAGCCTGATTCGGTTCTAAATAAAGGTCTTCTATGAATTTCTGCAGAGAAGTAATCTAATATAATTTCAAATACTTCTTTATCTGATTTTTTACCTACCTTTTTACCATCTGCAGGATCGTATCCCATGAAAGAAGATCGTATGCCAGGTGATCCATTTATCTCTAATATGTATAGTTCATTACCAACTTTACAATGATCTACACCGCAATACATAGCGCCAGAGCTCCGTGCAGCGCGCCTAATGAGTTCTTTTTCTTCTTCCGATAGATCATATGGTACAGTTTTAGCACCTAAATGTACGTTGTTTCTAAATTCTTTATCGTCTTGTTTAATCCTTTCTGCCGCACCTATAATGTTACCATTCACAACCAATGTTCTAATATCGGATTTAATATCTAAAAATTCTTGGATTAAAAGCTGTGCATCATATTTCCATAAGGATTGTGCTACAGATACAAGTGAAGCCATATCATTTACTTTAGATACCCCAACACCTTGTGTACCTGTAAGTGTTTTTATTATAACTGGAAACTTACCACCTATTTTGCTATGTGAAGTTTCTATAGACTTAACAGTATTAATCATTGCCGTTTTAGGCGTACTTATATTATATCTATCTAAGGTAATAGTACTAGATAGTTTATTATCGCACAAAACCATTGATTCTAAATCGTTGATTAAAAAGAATCCATATGTTCCTAATGTAGATACTAAGGCTTGTGATACTAATGTTTGTATTGCCCCAGCTCTTACAAAAATAATGGATTTATCTTTTTGTATAGTTAATTTTTTATCTTCGCCATCGAAGTTATGGAATGTAACCTCACCAATATCAACATCTGAATCTGCTATATAAGCTTCTTCTACATTGATTAAATTATATTTTAAACCTTTCTTCTTAGCTACATCTTCTATAACTTCTGCAAATGTACCTTCCTCATCGCCAAGACCAAGCACAACAAGATGTAATCCCTTTACAGGTTTGCTAGCAAAAGCATTTGAGGTATCTGTTGCTTCCACTATTGGTGGATCTATGTAGTCTTTAAATTTCATTTTTACCAGTTATTAAATTTGGTCTCTGTTTCTAACCAAAGGTTTCCTTCTTCGTCTTTACTATATTTATGATCTTCAGAACCTTGGCCTAAAAACCCAACTGGAAGCATATCATCTTGGATTGCTGCCAACCTTTCCCTATATAACATATCTTTCATATCAATATCAGTTAATGATCTAAATATATCTGTGGTAGTAAACCAAGCAAACAATACTAAGTTCATCATTAAGTCATCATGGTTAGATGAGCTTGCTTGAAACGAAGTTCCTTTTGAAACAAAGGTACTCATTTCTAAAATAGTATTTGCATCTACTATCTCTAATTTCTTTTGTTCTATTAAATCTTTTATGGTAGAACATCCTATTCGTTTTACCCTTCGTGTCATAGTAGCACCAATCGCATTTGCTTTTACCTGTGATTCTACAAATATGTTTTCATACTCTAAATCATAATATAATCCATTACAAACTACTGCACCCTGGTCATTACTTTCTACAATTACATATGCTTCGTTGTAGCTCTTCGCATATTTATACACGATATCCGGTAATAACATTGGTGATATATTGTTATCTCTAAACACTGCGACTTGTTTAAATGGGTTAACTGAGCTATCGATAATAGTAAATGTACTATAATCTTGTCCTCTACCCTTTGCAACATCCACCGTCATTATGTATTCATGGCCTTCGATTGCTTGTTCATATATCCAGGTATTCTCTTTAAATGAAATAGGCTCATGGCTTTTCTGTGCTAACAAATGATTAGCCTCGATTAAAGTATTACCTCTTCCATGGAATGTATTACCAAACTCTTGTTCAAATTGTAATTCAGATGTATTGGATATAGTTTCTTTCTGCCATTTCTTATTTCGTCCTGGTACATCCCACCAATCTATTCTAAAAGGCTTATATTCGTTTGTCTCTTGTACCGCTCCTTCCCAAAGTTTATGGTATACATTACCTATCCCATTTGCTGTAGAACAAATTATAATTTGGGTATCTTTACCTGCTGATACCACCGGATAGGTAGATGTATAAAACCTAGCATCATCATCGATGAAAGCAAACTCATCTAAAAACAATAAGTTAATAGATAAACCCCTTATAGAACTACCAGAGGTTGCTGCTGCTATTATTTTAGAATTGTTACTGAATTCTAATGAACCTTTATTTAATGCCTTAGTTCCTGGCTGTAAAAAGAAAGGTAAGTTCTCGAGCGCGAGGGTGATACGCGCGAGCATCTCACGTGCGACCGCGCCCTTGTTCGCGAGTATCGCGATAGTTTTATCTGGATGAAATACTGCATACCATAAGATATAAACCACACTAGATATACTTTTACCACTTTGTCTGCATGCTAACACTATACTAAATCTATTCTGATTGAAGTGTTTAAACATCTTTTTTTGATACGGATATAGATCAAATGGTACTAATCCTTCATCCAAAGATATAATCTTTACATACTTCTTAGCAAAATGCACAGGATCTTTCATACACTTTAGGTATTCTTTAATCTCTTCCTTAGTAAATTCAGTTTCAACCCCATCCCGCTTAACGTTAGGATTACCTAGATAACCGAATTCGTTATTTTTAATCCTCTGCATCAATAAAATCTTTTTCTTTGGATTGGTCTAGTATCATTTTTTGTAGATCAGCAGTACTTCCTACGAATAGGTTATTATTAGTAATTGCTTCTCTCTTTAATTGTTCTTGTTCTTCTTTATTTAAATCTTTCTTACGTTTCTGAAGATCCATTAGCTTTTCGGTAGTATCAGCTACATCTTTTATAGCTCTAGATAATACTTCGAACGCACGTGGGTGCTCGCTCTCGCGGGCGAGCTCGGCGAGTATATCCAAGCTATGCATTCCTGTAGAAATTAAATCTTTGTAGGTTGTTCTAGAGAATTCGTAATCGTCCTTTATATCTCTCTTATCTTGAAAGACTTGTACTGATGTTTTCTTTTCAGCTGGTAGATTTTTCTCTAGTGACTTTTGTAGTTTATCTCTTTTATCCATGATATATCCATTACGATGTAAGTACTATTATATCTCCACCCATTTTAATATGGTTTGGACAATAGTAATATAAATTTTCAGGTGCATTTTCTGCAACTGCAAAGGTTGTTATATGAGTTGCAATTGTAAGATTAACTCCACTTGCAATTGTTTGCGCACTTGATAGTGTTAAAGCTGTTCCACTTATTGCTGCCACTGTAACAATTCCAGAAATGCCTGTACCTGTGACTGCATCATCAACTTTAATGCCTTCAACTGCTGAAGATAAAGTCACGCTTGTGCTTGAATTAACCGCTCCGGCTACTGTACCTGTTTTATTAATTGCAGAAGTTACTACTCCTGTTGTATAAGCTACCCCACCTGCGCTGTGTGTTCCGCCTGACGTTGCTGATATTTTAAATGGATGTGCTGGTGGATGAGTAAAGATATAGGTGTTTCCTCTATATAAAGTTAATCTTGGTTGCTGTTGATCGAATAAATAATATTTATTAGCGGTAAAAGTTAAAGCAACATTATTACCAATGTTCTGAGCCGCGGTTAACGTTATACTTGTAGGAGAATTAATACTTGAAACCTGGGGTGAACCACTTATTCCTGTTCCGCTTATAACATGACCAACTTGAAGCCCCGTAGTATTAACTAACTGAACCTCAGCAGTATTACTAACTGCAGACGCGGTGGTTCCAATTACCCCTACTGGTTCGATTGAAACAGTATATTGGAATGTTCCCCCACCAACTACGAATTGATTTTCATCATAAGCAACCGTAACAACTTTTGTTGCTGCTGTATCTGAAGGTCTAACTGTATAGTTTAGGCCTTCGTAGAACTCGCCTGTTGATTTATTTTCAAAATCTAGATTAACTTCCCTAATTAATGCCTGATCTACAGTTGGACCATAAAACTTCATTTTCATAACAAAGTCTAAAGTATATGTTAATACTCTTCTTTCTTCAAAGCTACCTTCGTATTCATCATTAATAGCTACTGAAGTTAAAACAACCGGAACATCTTGTTTAAGATCAAACCCAGATACAGGTTTAATTGTTAATGTATATTCAGGTTGAAAGTACGGTAGTATTTGTTCAACAATTTGTAAACCATCATCTTGGTTCTTTGCGAGTATACTTAATTGCATACCAATATTGTATGCTGTATAGTTCTGGATTGTTTTCTTTTTAGTTACATCTGAGCCATGGGTTTCTACGATCTTATTTCTTTTTTGCCCTTTCTGTATTACGTCTAATTCTAGAGAAGTAATCTCAAAAGACATACGGGGTAACTTAATCGCCATTGGAGCGTCGAATCCTGTTTCTTGATCTAATCTAGCTAGGAATTTTTGTTTCGGCCCATAGGCTAATGGTATTCGAACCTGGTTTACAATAGAACCATCTGATTTTCTTCTAACAACAGAAATGTCATTGAATAGTGTACCAAACACTGCTACTGATTTTCTCATTGTTGCGTGATAAAAATGGGTACCGAACATTAATATGTCTCCGAAGGATCACCGAATGGGTTATTTTCTGTAAAGTCTATAAAGGTATCTGCAAAGTTTTCTAATGCAACGTTTTGAGATCCGCCATCAGTATCGAAGGTATTTGTGGTATCGTTTATGTCATATATTTTAGTTACATAAGCCACATAGCCACTGGTTACTCCAATTAAACCAAAGTTAGTAGAAACAATAAAGTCTTTAGCAAATCCATCGCTGTTCGTAACTTCTATATTAGAAACTCCTACCTGTGATATTGTCGCTGAAGTTTTAGTTCTATTTTGTACTTCGCCTTTAACAATTATATCTAAACCAGCTGCTGTAATTCCAACAGTTTGTTGTACCATTTCACCAATTTGGAAATGATTGCCGCCTGTAATAGCTAAATCCATTGTTACCTGATAGGTACTTGCCCCTGTCTTCAGATCTATTCCTTCTACGCCTGTATCGAAATCTTCATCATTATATTCAAACAATGAACATTGTAATTTGTATACTGGTAGATTGGATAACTGATAGAATGGGGAATCATCTTGGACATAAGAAATTTCAAAGAATGAATTTGTCATTGGAAGAAATAAAACATCACCTTCTTGAGGTCTTGGGTTAGTTAGATCGCCAGAGAATATACCTATGATCTTTTCCCATTGTCTTCTAGAGATTACGAATGTTGCTTCGTCTCTAATTTCTAAACCAAACTTGGAATATAAATCTCCCGTACCTTCAAACCCTTCTACATCCTCTAAGTAAGCTTCTATTAAATAAGCATCATCGAATTTAGATGCTGGGTCTTCACCAAGAATGGTATCTCTATTCACTAATGTTCGAGGGATGTAATATACATCCTGACCGAATATTTTTAGGCTTTCAATAACTAAATCTTCGT
>Ga0209830_10002601_pt1 | contig 14405 bp, 8 predicted proteins | sample ArcticOcean_MG_C_12_FD_187439 | JGI IMG/M metagenome (GOLD analysis project Ga0209830, IMG submission 187439) | Marine microbial communities from western Arctic Ocean - ArcticOcean_MG_CB8_130 (SPAdes) (version 2) | ecosystem: Environmental > Aquatic > Marine > Oceanic | place: Arctic Ocean...
TTACAAAGCGCTCCAACGGCCATGCACGAGAACGATTCGAAGATTAAGTTCAGCGTCACGGCTACGAAGAAGATTGAGATCACGACTGAGAAACAGCCTTTGAATAAAAGTAGTGGTGGTGGCGGTGCTATGAATACTAACAGTAGCGTCAAAGTTGCTTTCGAACCCGAGGAAGACGATTACGACTGATTCTTTTTATAGACGACGTATAGGACCTGTTAGGCATCATCATCGGTTATTATTGTCCGTTACTAATTTTTAGTACGCGAACATATTTTATCATATTCTCGTTCACTTCGTTATTACGTTCGCTTCGGTCGTTTCGCTTCGCTCCTGTTTTGATGTTTGCTTTGCCTCATTTTTTTCTCGCCAGCACAAAGCAGAACCCTTCTTCTTCTGTTCTACGCGGCGTCATTGTTAACATTTATTTATTCAAAAGATAACCTCGTGGACGCGCGATGGCATCGCGCAGATCGGCTCGACAACAATCCAAAGCGAAGGACGATGAACATGACGAGGAAGAGAAACTGTTCGTTGTTACTACTACTACTACTACTACTACTACTGTTAATCGTCGCGTGATCACGACTGCGAACGCTCGCGGCGAAGAAGGAAAGAGGAAGAAAAATCTCATTCTGATGAAGCTTAAAAACAATGCGAAGAAGAAGGGGCATACTACTATTTTTAACGAGAGAGAAAACAATAACAAACAGAATATTGATGGCAATAATAATGATAGTAATAATGATTTTAAAGAGAGATTGATTGAATCCGATATGACCCGATTGAACGATGATCATAAAGATCTGAATAAAAATAATGCGATCGACTGCCGTGATCTCGCACCGGAATCGATCGAATGGGTAGATAAGAAATGGAGTAAAAACGAGGTCGAGTTCGATGCGAAGCTTTTGAGAGTAAAGACTACCGTGGAAACAACTAATTGGAACACGACGATGAATAACGGTGACGTGAGAGGAGGAGGAGATGCGAATAACGACTCAGAGAAGGACTTGAAAGAGAAGGATTTGAAGGAGAAGAAGGAGTCGTTTCAGAAGAAGAAAGCGATGGTCGATAAGGCTATGAACGATGATAACTTGGAGAATTCTTTGTCTGAAAAATCGACGCGGTCGATAGTAACAGTCGGAACAGTCGAAGATAGCGATTTGAGCGATTTTATTGTGAATAAAGGAGGCAAAATAAAGAAAGGACGACCGAAGAAGCAGGATAGGAGGTCGAAAAGTGGGCTAATGCGGTGTAAAATGTGCGAAAACACGTTGGAGAACGCGCCGGGCTCGAAATTCAAAAAGTATTTCTGTTGCGATACGTGCGTGGTGAATCCGAGTGCGACTTTTGTTCCGAGCTTGAAAGTTTCCGTGTTCTTTTGCCAACAATGCAGGAAACCTCATATTTCTGAAGAATTTGACTTGCACATGAAGAGTTGTCGAGAAAGTTTGAAAATACACCGTTTGGCGAGGTTGAAGAGACAAGGGAAGTTCGATCTGATGAATGAAATCATGTCAGGTGACGAGGCGGTACTTGGAGACGACAATCTACAGCAAGAATCTCGCGTTAACGAACGTCGCACTAATACAAAAAGTGCAAAACGCAATAAAAAAGATGATGACGATGTCAAAGTGGAAGATGGATTTATTCCAAAATCGCCAAACTTACAATTGGGTTCGAAATTATCTATGTTTACAAAGCAAATGAATTCAGAAGAAATTGGTGATGAAATAGCAGAGAAAAGGGTGTTTAATGACGGTGAGGCACACGCGAGAGCAGTCACTGAGGCGTTTAAAAATGAACGCGAAATGTATAGTGCAGAACTTACTCAGTATGGCATTGAACCTTCGCTATTTGAAGATGCGTTGGTTCCAATAGAGAATTGGTATTTTTCAAATTTGAACATTCCAGAAATCTTCGGCCGTGGTATCACATCTTATGTCACTCCAGTGATGACAAAAGACGACCGTTCTGTATTTGCTGCTTTGCGCAAAAGTTCTGCAGAACTTGACATCGAATTGGAAGTAAAACGTTCGTGGGATTTAAATAAAGCCTCTGAAGATGGGATTCACATCAAGGCTAAAACCGCAACACCACAAGATTTACATCCAGATCTTGTTCATTTTGTTCGAAGCGCGTTGAAAATGAAACCAATCTGGGACGATGACGAAGGTAATGAACTGACGAATATGGAAGTGATGAACACGGATCAAAGTGCAGTTTCTGTTGGTGAGAATAAAGTGCAGAAGAATAAATTGCTTGGAACAATCCGACCAGGATGCGTCAGTTTTTCAATATGGGTGAATGATCCAGAAGTCATGCATAGATTTGAAGAAGATCAAGGAATCATGGATCGAATGCGTAGAGCATTTTTGCTTGGAATTAAGAGTACTTCTGAAGACGACGAGCGCGAACAAAAGTCTGTTATTCTTCGACAACAGAAAAAAACGTTAATGACAGACTCTGAATGCTTAGTTTCAGATAAAGTTCGTCCAAGAATATTCCACGTAAGCGCGCGTGCTGTCCTTGCTGATAAAGTCACCGCTATTACTATAATTGGTGCGAACTTGCTCGGTGAAAATTCGTACTTGAACGTCAAATTTAACGACGAAATCGAAGAAGTGAATTTGAATCCCGAGGAAAACAAATCTTTGCACTATTCTATTCTCCCGAGGGATGAGTATTTGAATGTGACTCCTGTGATGATTCGAACATACGTTCGTTTCAGCAATCAATCCTTTAAGAGAAAGATCGGCAGTGCTGGTGAAGGACTTTACGCAAAGCTGGATTCTTTCACTTCGCGCTTTGAAGCGCATCCTACTAGAGTTAAATTGGCAACTTTACAAGTCATCAGAGACTGCAACGCTTCTGATGCTGAGCCCATCGTCGCAACTGACTCTGTTAAAATATACGAGGAAATTTTCAATAAGTTTTCAAAGCCTGAAGATCCTCAAGTGATGGGTACACTGACGAGGAGCGCTTTCATGTCTTGTGCGAAGAATTGTGAAGACGAACGCGTCGCAACGGGCATAGTTTCTAGATGCACTGCTGATGCGATGGAGTCCTTAGGTTTGCGATCTTTTGCAGACGAACTTCGTCGTATAGATAAAGAGCGATTTTTTGTATCGATTCAGAAGTCGGTTATGACGGTTTGTGATCCATGGGCGCATATTTTCATGACTTGTTCGATGTTTGCTTCGGCGTTCAAGCCGTATCAGAAAGTTAAAAAAGTGACCATGCCAATAGTATATAATGCGTTGGCTAAGAATCTTTTGCTAGCTTATTTACCAAATGTGCTTCTCACGGCGATCCTTTTGATTAGGAAGGAAAAGAGTGAGCGATATCGGGAGCGATACTATGTCGTGTTGCGATTGTATACGATATGCTTTGCCATAGTCACAATCCAAAAATGTACGAGCATATTCTTTCGTTCATTTGAAATGGTCAAGGACCCAAATGCTCGCCATTTAGAGTTTGTTCAGGCATATCGTTGCCCTCAAAAGGCATACACTGGGGGATTCCTCATCGTGGTCAGTTCTGGTTCGATATTTACTCTCATGCATTCGGCTCGACCGGCTTGGGATTTATGCATTAAAACTCTGCATACGTTATTTCAATTATACGTAGCCATTCGATGGCAATGTAACGCAGTAGAGGTCTTTCATGTATTTCTCATCGTGGTCGGTGCCTTTTCCGTCCTCGCCATCCCTGGCTATTGGACGCAACGCCGAGCTTGGAGAACCGTTTGGCTCGCTCATCCATACGAAAAGCGTTTGCGCTTGAAAGAAAAAGAAGAGCTATTTTCTATCGGTAACGCAAAGTTGGCTTAATTACTATCCGTTGTACATATATATTTATTCATCAGTATTGAGTTCGTTATTTCCCGCGCTCATATAAATATTCTTTCCAATGCCACAGTGTGTGCTGATGGACACAAAAATATTCCCTCACTAAAACAGCCCTCGCTTACTTCGATGACGATACACGAAACATATAGTTACGAACGATCGAACAAAGAAGTGAATAATTAACTCTCTCTCTCTCTCTATATATATATATATATATATATATAGACATATATCGATATGTCATTAATGAACAGATCTATCTTCTTCTTCTTCTTCTTCTTCTTCGTCTCGTTCATGGAAATCTTCGTGAGCACGACGGAAGCGGTTGACTACGTGACCTTAGAGAGCAAAGAAATATATCGAACAAATCGAACGATTCAAGAAGGCGAAACGGATTACTATAAATTCAAGATCGACGAAGAAGATGTGGATATAATCGTGAGATTATACGTATTAGACGGCGATGCCGATTTGTACGTCATAGAACCGAATGATGATGACGCAGTTAATGATGAACCGTCGAGTTCTTTGTATGACTGGATGAGCGAACATTCGAACGGGAACGATGTAGTTTTCATTAGTAGGGGTGAAATCAAAGACATTGGTGAAGATGTAGTTGGGAAGTATTTTTTGGTCGCCGTGGAGGGATACGCAGCGCATGGGAGCGAGTACGAGATTGAGTTTGAGACCGTCAGCGCAAATAGGACGTTGAGCGAAAAGCATCAAATTGCTTTGGGGAATATTTTTGATGCGTGCTGTGATTTGGAAGATAGTGATTCGTGCAAGTTTTGGAAAGAAGGGAGTGAATACGCTGGGCAAGGAAAAACAATTGACCTTTGCCATTTCAATGCAAACGTTTGCGACGCGGATGGGAATTTGGAAGAGTTCGACGCGAGGAGAATTTTTCAGTTCAACAAAGCGAATGATGATTTACTTTGTGCATTTCCATTAGAAGATTTGAAATCATTAATGCAGCCATCAATGAAGAGATTTCAAATGAGCGGAATTTATTCAAACGGCGGATATAGGGAAATATTCTCAAACATAACTTTATCAAACGTAGCTGCCGTTTTACAATCATCAAGCTCGAATAATAACACGTTGGAACATTTTGAATTGACAAGTTTAGGAATTACCGGATCAATGCACGAAAATTTAACTGTTGGAGATTGTACAAAGTTTCCAACAAATTTAAAAATTCTGAATTTACAAGACAATATGATCACCGGGACGCTCGCAAAGTGTTTGTTTGAAAAAGTCTCATTTGTAAACGTGCAGTATAATTTGATTTCAGGCAGTTTGCCCGAGATCGATGATGTTGATTCTAAAATTGAATACTTCAATGCTGAATATAACGGCATTGAAGGCTCGCTTCCACAATCATTGGTCAGTGGGAATTTCGCGAAGAAGCTGACTTACTTCAACTGTCGGTACTGTGAACTGAACGGTGCTTTACCACTGCAATGGAATAACACGAGGTTGCGCGTCTTGCTTTTGACATCGAACGAATTCTCTGGTACAATTCCGACCGCACTTGCAACAGATTCACCTACGTTAAAAACATTACATCTCGATGGTAATGCCTTCACTGGCGAAATCCCTAAAGGCTTGCTTGACGACGAAGCGAGAATATCCATAACGCTAGCGAATAATCTATTATCGGGTGATGGGATTCCAGATGCTTTATTCGAAGGTGATTCGACAAAAACGCCTGGGAAAAATCTCGAGTGGTTGGATGTTTCAAACAATTCCGCGCTCACTGGAAACATAAAACAATGGCTTCAAGTTTTGGAGAATCTTAGATATTTAATTATCAAAGACAATTCGTTTAGCGGCAATCTTCCGCAAAAGACCACCAATTGGCCTGCACTTATACAATTTTCAGCGAGTAATAATGAATTCATCGGTTCAATGCCCGATTCCAACTGTTTCGGTGCAACGTTTAGAGAACCTCCCGAGCACGTAGGAAACGGATATTACATTCCCCACTATGTTGATGTTAGAAACAATAAATTGAGCGGCGTAGCGCCGCTCTGGACTGCCGATTATCAAGATTCACCGATACAATACGCGTATATAACCGGAAACGTTTTCGATTGCGACATTCCTTCCGAGCTTTCGGATTTAAATTTAGATTGCCGCGAAATCGACGGTTCTGTGCGAATCGATGGTGGTGTGAATACTGAAGGAATTGCAGGTAACGATCAAGAAGTGAACAATTCGACGAGCACGAGCAAAGACTCGGGTAGTAATTGGCTCGGCGAGAAGAATTCGGCGCGAAGAATAGTCGTCATTGGTTTCGCTTGTTTCCTTGCGCTTAATTTGTGTTATTGCCTATATAGAAGTGTCGTCAAACCATGGATTGACCATATTCGAGATGTGAGAAGAGATCGTGCGTTGGGAGGTAGATTTTGGGAACTCGAAGAAGAATTTCAAGAAATCAACAATAATCGCGAAACGCTGCGAAATACGTACTCTAGAGGAATGGACGTCGAGAATAATAATAATAATAATAATAACAATAATAGTAATAACAATGACAATGCCGTCCTGACTCCTTACACACAATATGTAGTAAATAATTCGTTGCGAGAAGAAAGAGACGGCGAAGATTTAAATATTGCTAGCGCTTCCTCTTCACCTCGAAGTAGTAGAAGCACTTCCATCGGTTTTACAAGATCGAGACTAACGAGCGAACAAAGACGGGCGGATGAAGAAGCAGCAAGGAGAATAAGAAATCTAGAGATGGCTGAACGAGTTGTGCGGGTTGAAACGGTGTCGCCACCGCGTTCAGTGCATACGAGCTTTCGAGGTGCTGATGGTATATCGTACATCCAATAGATCCAATAATAGGAAACATTGTATAATGTACTGTTGTATAATAAACTTTTCTTTGTAAATAATTCTAATTATAGTTATATTCCGTGTGCTCTATGTATAGCTTTTACTTAAGTCGTCGCGCTTTATTTCTTACTCTTTTTTGCTTTCACAGACGGTACCGTACGCTTCGTTGTCTTGTTGATTTTTTCATGAATCGTTTTAAAGACGAAAAATCCAGCACCTAGGGTCACCACCAAGCTCACGATTTTAACTCCATTCGCGAGATTAGATCGAGCAAAAGGTATGTACCACAACCCTGTCAGTTTTACTTCCATAACCTTAGTCCACGCGCTAGTATCTTTTTCGCGTCTGACGAGGATTATAATTTCTGGGAAATTAATTTTAGCGTGCGTTTTCAAAATCTTCGTCTCCTCCTCTTTCTCCTCCTGTTCTTCTTCTTCTTCTCTTCTCAAAGTAACTTCTTCTTCACCGGAAACAGGTTTTGGATACCTTGCGTGCAACTTCAGCGGTATTTCGAATAAATGTTTCCCACGCAACATCGGAGTCTTTATTTTTGCAAAAACAATCGACGCAGCGCTTTCGTGCGCGACCAACTCTCCAGGATTCTCGTCTCCAAACACAAACCACTCAACTTCTTTCGCACCACTCGTCATCTTCTCCAACTCACTTTTCAAAACAAACGCTTCTCTTGGTATTCTGATCAAAATGCCGACATCCAAATCCGGACTCGCGCCCGACACGAAATGTCCTCCAACGTAAGCTTCTCTCGTGAACCCGAATCTTTTTTTCTTCTTCTTTGAAACTTCCCCGCTTAAACCGCGAGGCACAAACGTAGCCATAGCTTGCATTTTAGGTCGTTCCAATCTATTCAACACGCGCTCGATTACGTTCATTTTCCCAAACAATTGCGTTCTTCGATCGTACCTTAGAAATTTCGCAACTTTCGTCTCCAACAAAATCTCATCATCATCAACAACTATCCTCCCTCCCCTCGCCTCCGTCTTCACTATACTTAAGAATACGAACACGAACACGATCACGAAGAATCTCTGAATCCTACTCTTACACCCGTTCCTCATCGTTTCTTCCTCCGTTACCTCTTCCTGCGACGATACCGTTCTCGCAGCTTCTTCAAATTATATTCCTTTTATGAATAAAATAAAATTATTATTCCGTTCTCTGGATCGACTGATGTTCTCACTGCGCTATGCGTTCAAGGAACTGAAATAAACGGATTAAAACGAGATTACGTGTATTGCTCCCCTCTCTCTCTCTCGCTCTCGCTCTCTGTGTCTGTTTTGATCGATCACTGAAGCACTCGCGTTCTTTCTTTAAAACGTGAACAATAAACTGTGCGCACAAAAATACTTCGTTAACGGAAATATCATCGTTTTGGAAATTTTGTACCACCGGCATAGACGATAGAGCGAGTTTGGGAATTACGAAACAGACTTCTTTTGCCTCTCTCTGCTCACTCAAAGGCGTCAGAGGTTTCATCGACGATAGTAACAGACACAGACACAGACACACACAAATACGCACTAACAGGGAGAGAGAGAGAGAGAGAGAGAGGTTTTAATAGAAAAATGATGAACGCATCGATACCGATCAGGTGTTCTTCGAATAACGTGAAACGTAGAAACGGTTTCGTAGGCATGAATACGTTCAAGAAAGAAATAAAGATGCGACGTTGTTCGAGAGGACAACTCAGGGCACAAAAAGAGGAAGAGGCGCGGAAGAGTTTGGACGCGCTGGAAAGAGAGTTAGAGCTGAACGTTACTTTAGAGAATTACGCAGAGGCGGCTAAAATACGCGATAGAGTAAACGCGATGAGGGAATCGGATTATTTCTTAGTGGAGCTACAGAACGCGATGTTCTACGACGCGTTCAGGAAAGGTAGTTTTCAACAAATGAAAGCCGTTTGGGGGAGAGGCGAGCACGTGAGGTGCACGCATCCAGGAATGCCGTGCGTTTTAGGCGATTTGAACGTATTAGAGAGTTGGAAGATTGTGTTCGAGAGCATGGGGAGCGGTGGGGGTGGATTAGACGTAGAATGCAAAAATGCAAACGTGTACGCGCAAGGCACGTTCGGGATGGTGACTTGCGAAGAGATCGTGATGAAAAACGGGAGGTTGACGTGTACGAACGTCTTCGAAAAACAAGACGGGAAGTGGTTAATGATTCAGCATCACGCGAGCGCCGTTGCTTTGCCTCAGACATCGGAGTTCCGTAGTAGACAATTTTAAGATATAAACTAGGCTTGTAATTATTATATGTATATTACTAGTACACTTCATTCTACTTCTACTATGCGCGCTGTTATGAATAAACCGCCTCGCGAACCCCTGGAAATTCTCAGCTTATCATCGCAAAACGTATTTTCTAATCCGCCAGTCGGTCTAGGTAACGGAAGCGTTAAGAAATCACCTAGAGACCAGTCCGTAAAAGTAACTTGTACTTTTCTATTCATTTTATCTAATACCTTGATTTCGCCTCTGACGATAACCCTCACTTTGCCAACACCTAAAACGTTCAAATCGACGAAATTCTCAACTTTGTTATTCGCTACGTCGACGACTTGCTCGTTCCTTATCGATTCGAACAACTCCTCCCCTCGCCGCTTCTCGCTAGTACGCATACCACCCGCAAGCGGCGCTAAGAACGAAAAGAAAAACTCATACAGTTTATCTAAAATATCCTTCACTATTGCGCTATTATCGTCATCGAGCGTTAAAATTGCAGCGTTCTCTTTATCGTTTTGAGAGTAAACGAGCGCCCATCGTCCTTCGATATTAAACTCACAAGATTCTTTTCCCAGCGTTAACTTCTCTAACGCCCTAACCGCGTTCGAGATATCCACTTTTGCATTACTGAGCTCTTTCCTTGAATTCTCATCGCCTCTTTTACGCGTCCTACTGATCGCTTCTAATAACTTTCTTTTCTCGCGTTCGATTAATGATGTTTGTGTCGTTTCATTCGATGATGATGATGATGTTGATGCTGATGATGATGAAGATGTATCGAAACCGCGAATAGTGTTGCGCATCAGAACCCTTCTCATGCTTCGATCATTCTTCCCATTCTTCTCATTACAATTAAAAGTACACGACGATGAAGCGTGAGCAGTTGAACTTGATCGTATCGAGTGCATTTTCGTTATCGGCGTGTGTCTGTCAAAGCGCGCGCGTAATTTTTATATCCACGATTTGGAAATACCTAAAAACAACACGCGGAAAAAGTCAAAATGTGTTGTGATTTGCTTTATTTTAATAGACTGCTGCTGAAAAAAAACGCTTATAAAATTAAATGACGAACACCGTCGCGCGGAACCGATTAAACCAAGCCGCGAGGATCTTAAACGTACGAACGGAAAGCACTGCAAAAGAGATCGATCGCGCGTACAGAAAGCTCGCCTTAAAACATCATCCCGATAAGAACGTCGGGAAAGATGATTTCGAGAAGAGCGTTGAACGATTTGCACGGATCAAAATTGCCAGAGATGTTTTATTAAGCGGTGGCGGCGACTGTAATGGTTCAACGGAGTTTAAAGAATTCGATGTATTCGATGGAACAGGGGAGGACGCGAGGAAACCTTTGTATGATTGGAAAAGGACGAGGAAGATTGATGATGACGAAGAAGCGAAGGGCAAGGTCGTTAAAGAAGACGAGTGTGATAATATTAATAAAAACGCCTCAAATGGAGACGCGGACGACGCAGACGACGAGAAGAAGAAACAAACGCCTGAGGAGGATTTAAAACCGCACTCAAAAGTGCTTCATAAAGCACATGGAGATAACATGATTACTACCATGTCCGTTTTGAGAATGGATGATACTATTAAGTTCGTGGCTACTGGTGATTCGAACGGGTTCCTGGTCGTTTACGAGAAAAGTAGCGAACGAGTGATTTTTACACAGCGAAATCGGGACAATTTAGGTGCAGTAGCATCGCTTGTATGGAACGAAGTAGATGAAAACGATAACGACGTTGATGGTGATGATCAAGAAGTGGACAAAGTCGCTGAGAAAAAATGTATATTTCTATGTGCGACGTTTGCGCTCGGTACGGATGCATTCGTGTACGAGTTTCGTTACGATTTCCCACCAGCGTCACGACCGTTTTTGACTCTAATCGGTAAAGCGACGCTTAGCGGAAGCCACTCGAAACGAATCACGTGCTGTGCATTTTATCACGACGTTCTTGCAATAGGCGCGGCCGATGGTACGTGTAGTGTTTGGACTCGGATAGAAGAAAATAATGATTTGGGTCAGATCAAAACAAAAATGAACACTCGCGATAGTTCAAATGAATGGGCCAGGAAGCGCTTGCTGCGCCATTCCATGAATCAATTCAATGATAGCGATGATGATAATAAAAGAATTCCTGCGATTACTTCTACTTTATTAATTGAAGTAAAACGTGTCTTCTATTTCATAACGTCAGACTCAAACGGACGCTTTAAAGTTTGGAAAGGAAATAAACTCTCGCTCGAAAAAATTACTTGTATGCACGACGTGAACTGGAGTGGATGCGGTGGAATCTCAAAAACTGCAATCGTTCAAATATCATCAAAAAGTGCAGACTCTTCTTCTTCTTCTCCTAAGGAAAAGCTACTCCTCGCGACATCGCATTTTGATCCCGTCGCAAACATCTCGCGCGTTTTGTGCTGGAACGCTTTCGAAGAGACGACGATACGTGGGTATGTCTACGAATATCCTCGCAAGCACGTACCATTTCGAGGACGATTATCTAGCTTCGATTTTATCGCCCGTAACGAAAAGGAAGAAAAAACAGAAGGAGGAGAAGAATCTGACGACGACGACGACTCCTTTTCCTCGTCTTCGCTAGGCGCCTTCGTGGCCAATAAAGCGCTCACGATCATAGACATCTCCGCAAACACCTCCCTGTTCACCTTGGATCTACCCTCTGACGCGAAACAAACGAAATTCTCACCAAACGGCGAATACGTCGCGTGTGCATTAACGTCTGGAACAATCGACGTCTATTCCGTAGACGACGCCGAACTCGCGTTTCGCGTTCCAAACGCTGCCGCTGCCGCCGCCGCCGCGGACGAAGAAGAAGAAGAAGTAGAAGAACGAACAATAACGAGCAATAACGATAACAATACGATTTGGTCGTTACAATGGGTCGCCATAAACGCTTTCGTATACGGTAAAAATGCTAGTTCTCTTTGCGAAGTCGTTCTGCCGCCACATCGCTTTGCGTAGTTTCGTTGCGTGATATGGTGATATGTTGAATAACAGATAAAGATATCAAATAATCAAAACACGTTTTCGAGGGAGAGAGCGACTGGGACGACAAAAAGAGAGGCGCGCGAATAAAACACGATGCAGTCAAGAGTTCGCTACTCTGCACGATCGCAATCGAATTCGCACTCAAGTTCTTCTCGTTTGAGATCTATTTTTGCATCTTCCTCGAAATCATCATCGACGAAGTCTTCGTCTTCGTCTTCGTCATCGTGTTCGAAAAAGATATCGAAAAAGATATCGAGACGAGTTACGGCTCTCAATCGCGCTTTGAACGACGATTCGGACGATGGACGAAACGGCGATGAAACGATAACAATAAAAGAAGGCGATGAAGCAAAACGGGAGAGGATATTACGAATCGGTACGAATAATAATAGCGAGCGAAGGGAGACGAGACGAGCGGATTCGACAGACTTCATGGCGACGTTTTTGACGAGACGATTTGGACTGAAGGGGGGATTGGCGTGGTTAGCGTTGTTGACGTTCGGGGTCGTATCGGAGCAGTTAAAGACGCGCAGGGAGACGAGGGAAGAGAGAGAGAACACGAAATCGATTGATGGGAAGGATAGGATGAGAGTTAGGATGAGCGATACGATATCGTTCGTTGAAATCGTTAAAGGCGGCGGCGAGTTCGTGCGGCAAGGTTTCTTATGCGGCGCGAACGTATCGGTGAAAAATCTGGACACGAATGAAATAGTCATCAATACGTTCGAGACGAAGAGACCGATTGGTTTCTCTTATTCTAAAACGAGACCACCGCCAATGATCCCGTTCGACGTGAACGCCACGTTCTCGGATGGTTCGTACCAAATGCGTAACGGAAGCAGACGTATTTTTTACACCACTAGCGGCGAAGACGGTTTAAAATTTAAAAACGGATTTATTGCACCGAACGTGCCGATTGAAGTCGATATCGAATTCACTAAGGTATCAATTCCGCCGTCGTAACAAGTGCGTTCACGTGTCACAACATGGTTTGCGCGTATTTCCAAGCGACCGCTCGCGGTAATACGCCATACATCCTTGTGACTGAAAAACTCACGTAACGTTACAAGTACTCGATGCAACCGAGCAACCTTGACGTTTATGATTTAAACCCTACAATTTCTTCCAAGTCCCGGTTCTATTTTCTATTCAACGAAAGTTCGAAGCTGAAAATAATACCTTCGTCACTTAATTGCTGACGATACAGGTTTAGGAAAATCCAACAATCCAAAGTTACAGTCGCAATTAAGTGACCAGATTTACCATTAGAATATTCCCTTAAAACGCGTTCGACTTGACGTTCGACTTGGACGATTTGATGTGGATAATACGCGAAAGTACTCTCGCAATTTTTATAAGAATTGCACGAGATTTGTTTCAAGCATGCGTTTAGAACCAAGCGTTGATAGAGTACGCGCGGGGATGTGAAGACGGAAGAAAGCACAAGAAGTGGACGGAAGAAGATCTAGAACAATTCGTAGAAGAGTACGACAGAATTCCAAAACAGTGGAAAGAAATGAGTAAGAAATTTCCTGGACGCTCGGCAGTTGATTTCTGTGTACAAATCAACTTGTAGAACTTGTACAAACTGTGTACAAATCAACTTCCGAGCGTCCTGGAAATTTCTCACTCATTTCTTTCCACTGTTTCTGTCGTACTCTTCTACGAATTGTTCTAGTTCTTCTTCCGTCCACTTCTTATGCTTTCTTCCGTCTTCACACGCCCGACGCGTCGAATACCGCGTTCACTTAAAAGCTGACGATACAGGTTTACGAAAATCCAAAATTATAGTCGCCGTTAGCACGTCTCTGCTCGTTTCTTATAACTCCTGCTACGTTCACGTTTAATCATCGTTATTATTATTACTTTGTTATTATTACTACTATTGTTATTATTATTATTATATATTAGTGTTTTTTACCCACGCTAGCGCGTGCTCACATATGAAAGCAACGAAGACGAAGAACAGGAGGAGTTGCTGGGGAGAGATTGAGGCTGTTTTGTTTTGAGTCGTCATTTTGTATTCATTAACATTTTAAAACCCTAAATGGATGGCAGTTATACGTCCCATAGAACATCAGACTATGTAAATTTCGATGGAGGAGAGATCGAAGTTGTTTTCAGCCACGTCTTTTTAACAGGACGACTCCTCAAAAAGGTTCCCGAGAACAACGGAGTACTGACACGATAACGATAATAAATAAATAAATAAATAAATAAATAAGATGCAGACACGAACGCAAGGAACACATTTGCACGACTGCTCTAAGCTCGTGTTTTCTAAATCGAGCACGCGCGTGTTTAGTACTCACGCGAGTGCGAAGAAGCGATTGGTGTTATCCAAAAAGGTGACGGCGATTATTAACGAGCCAGTGCAGAGGAAGAAGAAAGGGAAGAAGGGGATTAAGAAGAACAATAATAGTAACATAACAACAACAACAACAACGAGAACAA
>Ga0209830_10002604_pt1 | contig 14395 bp, 10 predicted proteins | sample ArcticOcean_MG_C_12_FD_187439 | JGI IMG/M metagenome (GOLD analysis project Ga0209830, IMG submission 187439) | Marine microbial communities from western Arctic Ocean - ArcticOcean_MG_CB8_130 (SPAdes) (version 2) | ecosystem: Environmental > Aquatic > Marine > Oceanic | place: Arctic Ocean...
CAAGCAATTGCTTGCACCATTCCGCTAACTGCAGCGCCAGGAGCATACCAAGCAGAAGTACCTAACAAACCTGTTAAGGTTGCGCCACCAACTTTAGTGTCTTGTAATACTTGTTCTAATCTTTTTTTAGAAATAAATTCTGAAACGGGAATAGAGTTTCTTGTTGCTAATCTTGTTAAAGGAACCATTCCTTTATCAGAATGCCCACCAATTACCATTCCATCAACATCAGAAATAGGCGCGCCTAGAGCTTCTGCTAATCTGTATTTAAAACGTGCAGAATCTAAAGCTCCACCCATTCCAATAATTTTATTTTTTGGAAGGCCTGTAGTTTTATGCACTAAATAAGTCATTGTATCCATCGGATTAGAAACAACAATAATAATTGTTTCTGGAGAATACTCAATTAAACTAGCAGAAACCATTTTTACAATTCCAGCATTAATACCAATTAATTCCTCACGAGTCATTCCAGGTTTTCTAGGAATACCAGATGTAATTACACAAATATCAGAATTTGCTGTTTTAGAATAATCGCTTGTACTTCCTGTAATTTTGGTATCAAAACCATTTAAAGAAGCTGTTTGCATTAAATCCATTGCTTTACCCTCTGCAAAACCTTCTTTAATGTCTAAGATTACAACTTCAGAAGCGAAGTCTTTAATAGCGATGTATTCTGCACAACTAGCGCCCACTGCACCAGCACCAACAACTGTAACTTTCATATTTTTATTTTTTAATTATTTTGAGTATATAAGCGGCTAAATTACAAATTTTTAGATAATTTATTGGCTATTTTAACCCGAAAAAAAGACACCTATACGAGATGTCTTTTTTTGTTTAAATTTTTAGATTATAAAAAATTTAAACGTCAATTTTTGCATATTTTGCATTTCTTTCAATAAAATCTCTACGTGGTGGTACTTCGTCTCCCATTAGCATAGAGAAAACTCTATCTGCTTCTGCAGGACTATCGATAACCACTTTACGTAAGGTTCTAAACTCAGGGTTCATTGTGGTATCCCAAAGTTGCTCTGCATTCATTTCTCCAAGACCTTTGTAACGCTGTATGGCTGCTGAACCTCCCATTTGCTGCACAATTAAATCACGTTGATCATCATCCCAAGCATATTCTCTTTTTTGTCCTTTTTTAACTAAATACAATGGAGGTGTTGCAATATAAATATACCCTTGTTCTACCATCTCTTTCATATATCTGAAAAAGAAGGTTAGTATTAGGGTTGCAATATGCGATCCATCTACATCGGCATCACACATAATAACCACTTTATGGTATCTTACTTTTGATAAGTTTAAGGCTCTAGGATCTTCTTCAGTTCCAATAGAAACACCTAAAGCGGTAAACATGTTTTTGATCTCTTCGTTTTCAAAAACTTTATGCTGCATTGCTTTTTCTACATTCAATATTTTTCCACGAAGTGGTAAAATTGCTTGAAAGTTTCTATCTCTACCTTGTTTTGCTGTTCCACCTGCAGAATCTCCCTCAACTAAGAAAATTTCACATTGTGCTGGATCTGTCTCTGAACAATCTGATAATTTACCAGGTAAACCTCCAATAGACATTACCGTTTTACGTTGCACCATTTCTCTGGCTTTACGCGCTGCGTGTCTAGCTGTTGCTGCTAAAATTACTTTCTGAACAATTATTTTAGCATCATTAGGGTTTTCCTCTAGATAGTTAGTTAGCATTTCAGATACCGACTGCGATACTGCAGCAGATACTTCCCTGTTTCCTAATTTTGTTTTTGTTTGTCCTTCAAATTGCGGTTCTGCAACCTTTACAGAAACAATTGCTGTTAATCCTTCACGGAAATCATCACCAGCAATATCAAATTTTACATTTTTAAGCAAACCAGATTCGTCTGCATACTTTTTTAGAGTGCCCGTTAAGCCACGTCTAAATCCAGATAGGTGTGTTCCACCTTCGTGTGTATTAATGTTGTTTACGTAAGAATGTAGGTTTTCTGCGTAGGAAGTATTGTATACCATTGCAACTTCAACAGGAATACCATTTTTCTCACCTTCCATAGAGATTACTTGCGAGGTTAACTGCTCACGAGTAGAATCTAAATATTTAATAAATTCAGGTAAACCTTCAGTACTACGAAATACTTCAGAAATAAAGTTACCTTCATCGTCTGTGTTTCTATTATCTGTTAAAGTAATTGTAATTCCTTTGTTTAAATAAGACAACTCACGCATACGGGTTGCTAGTGTCTCATAGTTGTATTCTATAGTTTGTTTAAAAATAGACTTATCTGGTGAAAAAGTAACAATGGTACCTGTAAAATCACTTTCTCCAATTGTTTTTACAGGATATAGTGCTTTTCCTTGAGAGTATTCTTGACGCCAAACTTTTCCTTCTTTATGAACGGTAGCTACTAAAAGCTCTGAAAGTGCATTTACACAACTTACCCCCACACCGTGCAAACCTCCAGAAACTTTATAAGAGTCTTTATCGAACTTACCACCGGCACCAATCTTTGTCATTACTACTTGTAAGGCAGAGACACCTTCTTTTTCATGCATTCCAACAGGAATACCACGACCGTTATCTTTGGTTGTTACAGAATTGTCCTCGTTTATTGTAACATCAATAGTATCACAATAACCACCCATTGCTTCATCAATAGAATTATCTACAACTTCGTATACTAAATGGTGTAAACCACGTACACCAACATCTCCAATGTACATTGAAGGACGCATTCTTACATGCTCCATTCCTTCTAATGCCTGAATACTGGAAGCATCATAATTATTTTTTTTCTCTTCGCTCATTATATAAAGTAGATTATTAGTTTTTAGATTGATAAAAATCGGATTTGTAACCCTGATTTTTCAGACTCAAATTTACAATTTTTAAAATCCATTTAAAAGCTTTTTAGTTATTTTGGTCTAAAAATATTAACATTTGTTAATTTCTTAAAAACGCTTTAAAACGTCTAAAAACACCTTTAAAATTAATTTAAATACTTTTTAATTCAATTTAAAATAAGGGTTTATTTTTAAGGCCTTAAACCTTTTGTTTCTGATATTAAGTTTTATGAAATTGGTTAAAACAATCTTAGTTGCGACTCATTTAGTGCATAAACAATTAATAATTAAAAGTTTTTATAATTTTTAGTCCAACTTATCTTTAATGAATTGATATGATTATGGGTTTAATTTGTTTTATTACTAATTAATTATCAATATTTTGTAGATAATTCAAAGGTTATATAAAATCATAGAAAAGAGGTTTTTGAACCATTTTTTCTATATATATTTGCTCGCAATCTATTTATAATGAGAATCAACAATAACAATCGTAATTTTAATAATCCTAATTTATAGGACGGAAGGTTGTTGTTTAAATATATAAAAAGCCTTCCAAAATTTGGAAGGCTTTTTTTTGAATCAAAAATTAAAAGACATGAGTAAAATAATGACGGTAGACATTTTGTCTAGTATTAAAGGAGCGAAGCCATCTGATTCGGTAAACCAATTATTTGATGTAATTAAAAGCGCAAATAAGAATACTACTTTAAATACAGTTCTCGCTAATGTTGTGTCTTTAGATGATTTAAGACCAGATGAGGCAGTTGAGAGTTCTGCAATTGAAAAGCAGATTATCAAAGAGAACTTTCCAAGAGAGAAAAATGGTTTTTTAGTCGTTGCTAAAGTGATAGAAGATTAATATGGAGTCGCAAATACATAAAATTCATCAGCAACTGGTGAACAAAGAAATATCTTGTATGAGTTTGGTACAAGAAAAATTAAATTTATTAAAACAAAATACACACAACTCGGTAAATTCTTTATTGGAAGGTACTGCTTTAGCTGCAGCTAAAAAAGTAGATGCTAAAATAGAAAACGGACAAGAAATTGGTTTGTTAGAAGGAATTCCATTTGGAATTAAAGATGTGTACATGTTGCAAGGAACTTATACTACTGCTAGTTCAGACTTGTTAAAAAAATATAAAGCAGCCTATACCGCAACTGCTATTCAGAAACTATTAGATGCAGGTGCAATTCCTTTAGTAAAAGAAAATTGTGATTCTTTCGGGCACGGTTCTTCATCAGAAAACACCATTTTCGGAGCGGTAAAAAATGCTATAAATCCAGATTTAGTTGCTGGCGGTTCTAGCGGAGGTTCTGCTGTAAATGTTGCAAAAGAGTGTACTGTTTTTTCAATTGGAGGAGATACGGGTGGTTCTATTCGTCAGCCGGCAGGGTATAATAAAATTTACGGATTTAAACCAACCTACGGTAGAATTTCTAGATATGGCTTAATGGCGTACGCTTCTTCTACAGATTGCGTTGGGCCTATTGCAAAATCTATTGAAGATTTGCGAATTGTCTTAAACGCTATGAGTGGAAAAGATGCAAGAGATCAAACGAGTTATGTTTCTGAAGCGGTTTCAACTGATTTAAAAGTAACTCCAATAAAAACCGTCGGTTATTATAAAAATTTTATTGAGAACAATGCAATTAGCACCGAAATACAAACTGATTTTTTGGCAACTTTAGAAAAAATAAAAGCGAAAGGAATTGCAGTAAAAGCATTAGACTTTTTTGATGCTGATATTTTAGTTTCTACTTATTATACCCTTGCAATGGCAGAAACTGCGTCAAATTTATCTCGTTTAGACGGCACAAATTACGGAGCAAGAATAGAAGGAGCTAATTTGAAAGATACTTATTCAATTACGAGATCAGAAAATTTTTCAGAAGAAACAAAAAGAAGAGTTGTTGGTGGAAATCAAGTTTTATCACAAGGTTTTTCAGATGAAATTTATTTAAAAGCACAGAATTTAAGAAATCAAATATCAGCAAGATTTACAGAAGACTTTAAGGATGTTGATATTGTTTTATCTCCAGTAACTCCTGCAAGTCCTCCAGAAATTGGAGAGAGTTTGCAAGATCCTTTGGCAATGTACTTGTCAGATGCATATACGGTTGGTTTTAGTTTGGGAGGTTTGCCAGCGTTAACAATACCAAAAGGAACTTCTACAGGCTTACAAATTACAGCAGACAAGAAAAAAGATGCGGAAGTTTTACAATTCGCTAACTTTTTAAACGAAATTTTATAATGGAATTAGCGAAAATACAGGAGGTTTTAAAAGCCCACGATTTAGAATTGATTATTGGGTTAGAAACACACGTTCGTTTAAATACAAAATCTAAACTATTTTGTTCTTGTCCGAATAAAGAATCAGAAGTTCCGAATGAAAACATCTGTTCGGTTTGTACAGGGCAAATGGGCGTTTTACCGGCCATTAATAAAGAAGCAATTATAAAAGCAATTTATTTTGGAAAAGCCGTAAATTCTTCTTTTTCAAATCAGGTTACTTCTTGGGATCGTAAACATTATGAATATCCAGACAACCCTAAAAACATACAAATTACACAGTTTCACAATCCTGTAATTCCAGATGGTGAAGTTTCTTGTTATAGAAATGATGGTTCTCAATTTACGGTTTCATTAACGCAAACACATATTGAAGAAGATGCTGCTAAATTAATGCATGAGAAGAAAATTTCTCTAGTAGATTTTAATAAAGCAGGTGTACCTTTAATTGAAATTGTTACAGATCCTTGTATTCGGAATATAGAGGATGCTTCTACCTATGCCCAGTACATTCAAAGAATTGTTCAGAATTTAGGTATTTCTGAAGCAAATTTAGAAAAAGGAGAGTTTAAATCTGATGTTTCTGTTTCGTTGAGAAAGATTGGTGAAGTAGTTTTAAACCCAAGAACAGAAATCAAAAATTTAAATTCTTTTAAATTTATGGTAGAGGCTCTAATGGAAGAAATTGAGAAGCAATTAAACTACTTTACAACGCACAAAGAATTTAGACCAGAACAAACTACAGTTTTATGGGATGCAGACTTAAAGCAAACTAAAACTATGCGAACAAAGGAGTTTGAAGCAGATTATCGTTTTATCTCTGAGCCAGACTTACCTTTTGTTTCTATAAAAGAGATTGTAGAAAGTATAAATATTGATGCAAGTGCATTGCCTTATGCTGTAGAAACGGTATTAATTAAAGGAGGTGTTTTACCACAAGATGCAAAGTTTTTTACTGCAGATGCCATTCGTTCTAAAATATTTATGACGATTAACAATGTTATCCAAGATGCCTCTTTTGTTGCAAAAACATTGGTAAATAATATGGATGCAGATGGGTATCAAAACATTCATAATGTAGCAGATTTAATTGCTATTTTTCAGTTGTTTAAAGCAGATAAAATCACGTCTGTTTTGGTTCAAAATGCAATTACATCGTATTTAAAAGAACCTACTTTCGATTACAAAAAGTACTTTGATGAAAATACGATTTCCCAGGATAAAATTACAGCTGCAATTGCAACAGTAATCTTTGAAAATGAAGCAATTTCAAATGATATTAAAAAGGGAAATCAAGGAAAGGCAGGAATTCTTGTTGGTAAAGTTATTGCTATTATTGGAAAAGGAGCCTCAGGAAAAGTAATTCGTGAGGGTGTTTTAAAAGCGATTAGCAAAAAAGGAGCTATTAGCGATTCAGTTATAGTAGTTAGCGAAAAGCTAGTAGCGGATAGCGAACAACTAAAAGAGAAAAGCCAACAATCAATTGCTAAAAGTCAACAGCCAGTTATTATTAAAGAAGAATATAGAACACATAAAATATCTGATTTATCAGAAGCATCCATCACAGAAAAAGTAACTTTATCTGGTTGGGTTTCGAGTGTTAGAGATCACGGAGAATTGATGTTTATCGATTTAAGAGATTCAAGTACACAGATTTTTCAAGTGCGTTTAAGTAGAGAGTCATTTCCTAATCTAGACGAGTTGGTAAAATTAAAAGCAGAATCTGTTATCGCGGTTACAGGAATTGTTATTCAAAGAAGAGAAGACGACTATAATGCGGGTTTAAGAACCGGTAAATTAGAATTAGAAACTTCTGACTTAGAGATTTTAAATCTATCTAAAACTTTACCTTTTGAAATTAAAAGAGCTTTTAAAAGTAATGAGAAAGTCCGTTTTGAATACAAGTTTTTAGACCATAGAAATGATGAGGTTCGGCGCGCAATTGTAAATAGACATAAAGTAATAAAACTACTACGTGATATCTTAGACGAAGAAGAATTTTTAGAAATCGAAACGCCTATTTTAACTGCTGGAACAGACGAAGGAGCAAGAGAATTTATTGTGCCAACAAGAAAACAGGCTGGTTCTTTTTATACATTACCACAGGCACCACAGCAATTTAAGCAGATGTTAATGGTGGGCGGATTTGAAAAATATTTTCAAATTGCCCGTTGTTTTAGAGATGAAGATTCTCGAGGAGACCGTCAGCCAGAATTTACACAGTTAGATATTGAAATGGCGTACGCAAGTATGCAACAAATCATTGATTTAAATACTAAAATGTTTAATGAAGTGGTACGAAAAATCTATGGTAAAAAATGGATTTTATATCCATTCGAAGTAATTACTTATAAAAATGCCATGGATAAATATGGTTGTGATAGACCAGATTTACGTTATGGATTGCAAATGCAAGACATTACAGACATTGTTAAGGATACAACTTTTCAAGTTTTTAGCAAGCCAATCGATGCAGGTGGCATTGTAAAATGTATTAAGGTTTCTGCAAAAGAGCAAGGAAATAAAAGAATGTCTAAAGGGCAAATTGAAAACCTAACGGCAATTGCTCAGCAAAACGGATTGGGCGGATTGGCATACATCATCGTGAATGAAAATGATTTACAATCGCCAATTATTAAGTTTTTAGGCGAAGAGATAGCAGCAAATATTATAAAAGTTACAGATGCGCAGCTGGGTGATATTGTATTTTTCTCTGCAGCAGATTATGCAACAGCAAATAAGGCATTAGATGCGGTTCGTCAAGAAATGGGACGTATTTTAAAGTTAATCAACCCTAAAGAGTTAAGACCTGCTTGGGTAGTTGACTTCCCGATGTTTGAAAAAACAGAGGAAGGCAGATGGACATTTACGCACAATCCTTTTTCTATGCCAGCAATCTATGACTTAGAGAAGCATATGAAGGGAGAAGAAGAAGAGATAGGAACTATTATAGCCCAGCAATACGATTTAATCTTAAACGGTTTTGAAATTGGTGGTGGTTCTGTACGTGCACATAAATCAGAAATTCTAGAAGCAACCTATAAAAATATGGGGTATAATAAAGAAGAGATGATGAGGAGTGTTGGCACTATGCATAAAGCGTTTCAATATGGTGCACCGCCGCACGGAGGAATTGCTTGGGGTGTTGACCGCTTAATGATGATTTTAGAAAAGAAAGCATCTATTAGAGAGGTAATGGCATTTCCGAAAACAGGTTCGTCAGAAGATTTATTATTTAATGCGCCCTCAATTTTGTCGGACAAGAAGGTAGAAGAAATGAATGTTCGCATCATCCGAAAATAAATTTAAATACATGAAACAGAAGTATCACAAATAATCTAGTATAAAGGTTGTCTAATTTAAAAATCTAACCTATTTTTGTTCCAGTATGAGTATAACAACAAAAAATACATGGTGGTGGAACTCTCTTAATTCATAAGTGAGAACTAATCCTATATTTAAAATATAAAAAAGGCTTATCTCACGATAAGCCTTTTTCAATTCTATAAAATGAAGAATATACATTTCAAAACAATTCATAAAACAAAAATTGCAGACACTATAACGCCTGTGGGCTTGTATTTGCGGTTTAGAGACCAATATGCTAACACGCTTTTACTAGAAAGTTCAGATTATCACAGTAAAGAAGAGAGCTTTTCTTTTATTGCTATTGAACCAATAGTGAGTATGAAAGTAGACGATTATCAGTTTACAGTTTCGCATAAAGGAACTCAAATTGAGCGCCAACCAATTGATAAAAATTTTTATCAGTTATTTGATAAATTCACGAATTCTATAGCATTAGATTGCCCAGCAGAATTAAAATCCTTTAACGGTTTGTACGGGTATACAACGTTCGATTCCGTTCAGTATTTCGAAAACATAAAATTTACAAATAAGAAAGCACCCTCTGCCATTCCAGAAATGCAATATAGTTTCTATCGATTTATTATTGCTATTAATCATTTTAATGATGAAATGACCTTGATAGAAAACATAGAAGAGGGCACAGAATCTCGTATTAAAGAAGTGCAAACCATTATAGATGCGCAAGCGTTTAATACTCAGAAATTCGAAATCGTAGGAGAGGAGACTTCAAATGTTACAGGAGAAGAATTTAAAGAATATGTACGGAAAGCAAAATCACATTGTAAAAGGGGTGATGTTTTTCAATTGGTCCTATCACGCCAATTTCAGCAAGAATTTAAGGGAGACGAGTTTAATGTATATAGAGCGTTGCGTTCTATTAATCCTTCGCCTTATTTGTTTTATTTTGATTATGGAAGCTTCAAGTTAATGGGCTCTTCGCCAGAAGCACAGATTAAAATTTCAGAAGGTAAAGCAACGATTAATCCAATTGCTGGTACGTTTAGAAGAACGGGTGATATGGCAAAAGATCTAAAATTAGGTAAGAAATTATCTGAAGATAAAAAGGAAACTGCGGAACATGTAATGTTGGTAGATTTGGCGCGAAATGATTTAAGCAAGCATGCGGATAATGTGACAGTGGAGGTATTTAAAGAAGTGCAATATTTTAGTCACGTAATTCATTTAGTTTCTACTGTTCGAGGAAAAATTAAAGGCAATCCGATTGAAATTGTTGGAGATACGTTTCCGGCAGGAACCTTAAGTGGTGCTCCAAAATATAAGGCAATGGAACTGATTAATAAATATGAAAATCAGACACGTGGTTTTTATGGCGGTGCAGTTGGTATTATTGGTTTAGACGGTTCTGTTAATTTGGCAATTGCCATTCGCTCTTTTGTAAGTAAAAATAATGTATTGTATTCGCAGGCTGGTGCAGGAATAGTGATTCATTCAGACGAAGCAAAAGAATTACAAGAAGTAAATAATAAGCTAGCAGCGTTAAAGAAAGCGTTGTTTTTAGCTGAGGATATTTAAAAAATAGCTTTTTGTTTTTCGCAGTTAGCATTTCGCTAAAAACGAAGAATCAAAAGCCAAAAACTTTTAAAATGAAAATATTAATTTTAGACAATTACGATTCCTTTACCTACAATTTAGTCCATATGGTGGAGAAAATTACAGGGAATTTTCCTGTAGTTTTTAGAAACGATGAAATAAGTATTGAAGCCGTAGGAAATTATGATGTGATTATGCTGTCTCCAGGACCTGGTATACCAGATGAAGCAGGAATCTTAAAAGATGTAATTAAAAGATACGCAGGTATTAAACCAATTTTTGGTGTGTGTTTGGGTTTGCAGGCAATTACAGAAGTTTTTGGCGGAACCATCATCAATTTAGAAGATGTGTTTCACGGAGTTGCAACAGAGATGCGCATTACAGATAAAGATGCCGTTATTTTTAAAGATGTTCCAGAAACGTTTTTAGCAGCACGTTACCATTCTTGGGCGGCCACAGATGAGGGGTTTCCAGAAGAAATTCAGGTTACAGCGAGAGATGAAGATGGTTTGATTCAGGCAATTCAACATAAAATATTTCCAATTTCGGCAGTTCAGTTTCATCCAGAATCTATTTTAACAGATGTTGGAGAACAGTTATTGAGAAACTTTATAAATAGTGTTAAAAAGTAATAAAGTAAAGAGTTTATAGAGTTTAGCAATAACTTTGCATTAGCTCCTCATTACTTTCAAATTTTTAGAATTTAATTCAAATGAAAGCAATTTTAAATAAATTATATAAGCACGAGAGATTGTCTAAATCTGAAGCAACACAGGTCTTAAAAGACATTGCATCAGAACAATACAATGCTGCTCATTTGGCTTCATTTATGACGGTCTTTATGATGCGTCCTATTACAGCAGACGAACTTTCTGGTTTTAGAAATGCATTGAAAGAATTGTCTATAAAAGTAGATTTATCAGATTACAATACTATTGATATTGTTGGGACTGGTGGAGATGGCAAAAACACTTTTAATATCTCTACACTAACTTCATTTATTGTTGCAGGAACAGGACAAAAAGTAGCAAAACACGGTAATTACTCTGTGTCTTCACAATCTGGTTCTTCAGATATGTTAGAAAGTTTTGGATATAATTTCACAAATGATGAAAGTGTATTGAGAGAACATTTAGAGAAAGCAAATATTTGTTTTTTACATGCACCAAAATTTCATCCGGCAATGAAAGCGGTTGGTCCAACGAGAAAAGCATTGGCATTAAAAACTTTTTTTAACATGCTTGGCCCTTTGGTAAACCCGAGTTCTCCTAAGAATCATATGCTTGGAACTTTTAATTTAGAAATTGCACGTTTGTACAATTATATTTTGCAGGAAGAAAATGTCAATTACGGCATTGTGCATGCTTTAGATGGTTATGATGAAATCTCGTTAACAAGCGGATTTAAATTTTTTACTAAAAAAGGAGAACAAATTATAAACCCAGAAGATTTAGGTCAAAAGAGAATACAGCAATCAGAAATATTTGGTGGAAACTCTATAGCAGATGCAGCAAAAATTTTCAAGTCTATTTTAGAAGGAAACGGAACGGAAGCTCAAAATAATGTTGTGCTAACAAATGCCGCTTTCGCTTTAAAAATTGTAGATGAAACAAAGAGTTTTGAAACTGCCTTTAGTGAGGCAAAAGATTCACTTTTTGGTCTGAAAGCAAAACAAACATTAGAGAAATTACTGAGTATTTAAAATGGGAAAAAAGAAAAATAGTTTAATCTCAATTATACCTGCCTTTTTATTAATGGGAGCCGCAGTTGGTATTCAAACAACGAATATTTTAAGAGATACGGCAATAGGACTCATTGTAGGAATCATCGTTTACTTTTTTTTTAAACATAGAAATAAAATAATTAATAATAAAAAGTCATAAAATGACCATTTTAGATAAAATAATAGCGTTTAAGAAGACAGAAATTACGAAGATAAAGGCAGAGGTTCAAATTAAGAAATTAGTTGAAAGTCCAAATTTTGGAAGAGAAGTTTTCTCATTAAAAAAATCTTTATTAGAAGTTGGTTCAACAGGTATTATTGCCGAGTTTAAACGCCAATCTCCTTCTAAAGGAATAATTAATGATACTGCAACGATTGCAGATGTAACTAACGGATATTTAGATGCAAATGTTGCTGCACAATCAATTTTAACAGATACTTCCTTTTTTGGAGGATCGATGGCAGATTTGATGGAAGCAAGAGTTATCAATCAACAAAAACCAATCTTAAGAAAAGATTTCATTGTAGACGGATTTCAAATTGTAGAGGCAAAAGCCATTGGTGCAGATGTGATATTATTAATTGCTGCTTGTTTAACTTCTGAAGAATTAAAAAACTACGGAAACTTAGCAACAGATTTAGGATTGGAAGTGCTGTATGAAGTGCATACACAAGAAGACTTAGATAAAATTAATGATTTAGATAATAAAATTATTGGAATTAACAATAGAAATCTAAACACCTTTGAAGTTGATTTAGAAAATTCTATTAAATTATCAAATCAAATTCCTGACAGTAGTATAAAAATTTCTGAAAGTGGAATTTCAGATCCAAAAATTATTATGGGTTTAAAAGAATATGGTTTTCAAGGGTTTTTAATAGGAGAAACCTTTATGAAACAAGAGAACCCTGGTGAGGCTTGTCTAGAATTTATTAGCCAAATAAGATAGTCATGAAACTAAAAGTTTGCGGAATGAAATACGTAGAAAACATCCAACAAGTTGCAGCATTGCAGCCAGATTATTTGGGTTTTATTTTCTACGAGAAATCGAAAAGAAATTTTGAAGGAATCATTCCAGAACTTCCAAAGTCAATTAAAAAGACAGGTGTTTTTGTGAATGAAATGCTTGAGATTGTAATTTCTATGGTTGAAGAATATCGCTTAGAAGCGATTCAATTGCATGGAGATGAATCTGCAGGCTATGTGTTAACATTGCAAAATCAATTAGAAGCGCGAAGGGCTTTATTTATTGAAGAGAATAAGCACATAAAAAAGAAAAAAAATCAACATTTTATTTCTGAGAAGAATGTTGAAATTATCAAGGTTTTCGGAATTAAAGATGCATTTGATTTTGATGTTTTAAAACCATATTTAGAAGTAGTTGATTTCTTTTTGTTTGATACCAAAGGAAAAGAAAGAGGAGGAAACGGAACGAAGTTTGATTGGAAAGTATTAGAAAATTATCCATTTGAAAAACCTTTCTTTTTAAGTGGAGGAATTGGTCTAGAGGATGTTGAAGGAATTCATGAAATAATTAATTCAGAATTACCACTGCATGCATTAGATGTAAATAGTAAATTTGAAAGTATACCAGGAAGGAAGAAAACAGAAGAATTAAATAAGTTTAAACAAGGTTTAAAGGTTTAATTGTTGAAATATTGCAACGAATTAACAAGCATATGATTACACAAAATAAAGATATGAAATCAAAATTTCACCCAGACAAAAACGGATATTTCGGACAATTTGGAGGTGCGTTTATTCCAGAATTGTTGCATCCAAATGTGCAAGAATTAGCAGATAATTATATTCAAATTATCGAATCTTCAGAATTTCAGATAGAGTATAAAGACTTGTTAAAAGAGTATGTTGGTAGACCCACACCGTTGTATTTGGCAAAAAGGTTGTCAGAAAAATATGGTGCTCATGTGTATTTAAAACGTGAAGACTTATGTCATACCGGTGCTCATAAAATTAACAATACTGTTGGTCAGATTTTAATAGCTAAGAAGTTAGGTAAAACTAAAATTATTGCTGAAACAGGTGCTGGGCAGCACGGTGTTGCAACTGCTACAGTTTGTGCATTAATGGGATTAGAATGCACCGTTTTTATGGGCGAAAAAGACATCGTACGTCAGGCACCAAATGTTACTAGGATGAAAATGTTAGGAGCAAAAGTAGTGCCCGCAACCAGTGGTTCTAAAACACTAAAAGATGCAACAAACGAAGCAATTCGTTATTGGATTCAGCATCCAGAAACTTTTTATTTAATTGGTTCTGTTGTTGGTCCTGCACCACATCCAGATATGGTAGCACGTCTACAAGCTATTATTTCAGAAGAAATGAAATGGCAATTAAAAGAGAAGACAGGAAAAGAAAATCCAGATACAATTATTGCTTGTGTTGGGGGAGGTTCTAACGCTGCTGGTGCTTTTTATCACTACTTAGACGATGAAAATGTAGAGTTAATTGCCGTTGAAGCAGCAGGTTTGGGAGTGCATTCTGGTGAGAGTGCTGCAACTTCTCAATTAGGGCAGGTTGGTATTATTCATGGAAGTAAGACGATATTAATGCAAGATGAATATGGGCAAATTGTAGAGCCTTATTCGATATCTGC
>Ga0209830_10002607_pt1 | contig 14379 bp, 6 predicted proteins | sample ArcticOcean_MG_C_12_FD_187439 | JGI IMG/M metagenome (GOLD analysis project Ga0209830, IMG submission 187439) | Marine microbial communities from western Arctic Ocean - ArcticOcean_MG_CB8_130 (SPAdes) (version 2) | ecosystem: Environmental > Aquatic > Marine > Oceanic | place: Arctic Ocean...
ATCGGATCTTCTATGCAGACGTTACACACCCGCTTCATTTTTTCACCTTCAAGCCACGTGTATTGATTGAAGTCTTGTCTTATTTTTTCATTCTTGCAATGCCAACATTTTTTAGTGTCACAGCCCTCACAGACCTTGCATCGGCGTATTCCTTTCTTTTCCCATTCATCGTCACTGAATTTATCTTTATACAACGTGTTCTTTTTGCATTCAGAACATCTTTTTCTCAGCTTTCTTTGGCGGACTGATGTTGACGACTCTGGAACCGACATATCGTTCACGAGTTCAGAGGCGATTTTATGGTGACACTTGTCACAAATCTTTTCGCTTTTGTCAATCATGACATTGCAATTGTCCCCTGTACATTTCCTTTTATCTTTATCATCTAGATATTCCTGCAAAAGAGCTGAAATCACTGCTTCATCTTCTCTTGCAAAGAAAGCCATCATGATCTTTTTGTGGATCGGTACTCCTTGGTTATACTTGTCACGGTTAAATGGTCTCATGATCAGGATGTCGTCAGCCTTTTTTACTCGCGACAAAGCAATATATGCGGTGATGATATCCATGCATGCTTGAAAACAAAGGTCTACAATGGCGACCGCCAGAGTAAATCCTTGGACAGAATAGGCAGTACGAGCAAACCCCGGTGAGATGGGGATTTGACGACGTTTTATATGGATACTTTTGGGTTTTGTTTCTTTAAGGTGCCACATCGCCGTAGTTTCTTTAATGGGATAAACACCGATGTCATCTAGACCGTCCAATTTCCATGTCACATCGTTAAATTTGACATACACTGCTTGTGGTCTATATGTGAGATAAACATCACATGTATCAGGGTGATCCGGTTCACGTTCGTCCAAATCCCATCCAATTAAAATACCTTCTCTTCCTTGCAACAAGCCTTTAGAGGACCGATCAATGTGTTTCGATAAAAACACAGGCATGTTTTTTACCAGAGGTAACATACCATACAAGTTTCCACACTTTTTGTCATGCCGTGTCAACCATTTGATTTTTTCTTCGCGAACGTCATCAGCACCACCTGTTTCAAAGAGTTCATCGATCTTTGACAAAGCACTTGCATCGTAAGCTGCGTCAGACGCCACGCACCATTGAATGTGTTGTTTAGTCCTACGTGCGAATTCTCGTGCCTTGGTCTTGCATATCTCACATTTCATGTCGTTGTTCGCAACTATTGTCACCGCACACTCAAATTTCTCACAGTGCAACTGTTTATATCTCTCTTTTTCATCTTTTTGATCAACAACGCGTGTTCTACGTAACCGTTCCTCTTTGCATTTCTCACATTCCGTGCTTACAACAATCTCATCCTCTATGTTATCATCCTCACTTAAACTTTGACATTTTGCTACGCCACATCGAGATCTTTTTTCCTTCTGCATCCACATTCCTGTGACTGACGTGGGTTCGCCATGGAGAAATTTATGTGTAATGTCACTCAGACGTGCATATCGAAATTCATTAAGGACGTCGCACCACCATTCGTCAACACATCTCACTTGCTCTATTAGCTCTACGAAATCTGTGAGCGCCCAGAACGTTTCAATTCCAGACTTCGCAGCCCCTGATTTTGATAGAGCTATTGATGGATATTTTTGACGCAACAAACTATCAGGAATTGTATCTAGCGACAATGCATTCTTACCTGGTGGAGGTAGCTGATAGAAGTCGCCCACATAGATAATATTAATGCCACCGAATAAACGTTCTTCGCCATTACGATCACGTTTATAGGTGCCTGCATGTTGGACAAGTTTCCTTGACTGTTTTTCACAATTATAGAGTAATAATGCTTCTACTTGACTGATTTCATCAATGATAAGCCATCTCATCTTACTCATTGCACGAGACATTTGAATCTTGGTCTTATCATTTTTAGATGCAATGGATCCATACATGTTAATACCGAACAAGTGATGTAACGTGTCACCGCCAACGAGATGAGCAACAATAGCTTGAAAGGCTGCGAACTGATAATGCACACCTTTTTTTAACGCCAGGGATGAAAAAACGTCTTCTAAACATTGTGTAACGAATGATTTTCCCACTCCTGGTCCACCAGTGACAAACAATTGCATGCTATCAGATTTTACATTATCAGAAATTTCATGAACTTCTGTCACTAATCGCTGTGCGACCTTCTGTACAACATGAAACTGTGATGATGTGGCCTTAATCTGCATGCGTCGTTTCCAATCGTCTATCTTTCGCATGTAGCCATCAATATCTGCTATACTTTCACTATGTAGGTCTCGTTCTGCATCAGCACCTTCATTCGCAATGATTTGAGTTCTTGCAGATTTAGCAGCACTCTCCAAAGCCTCTGCATTGTCCAATGGTCGCGTAAATGTCGTGTTGAACATTGTCCTTTCAAATGCGGTGTTGACATTTCCCCAATTCTTTGTAATGAAATCGAACCCTGCGTTTATATCAATTTCTTCTACGCCGCTCCTTTCCGCACGTGATTTATCAGTTTTGATGGCTTCCAAATACTGATGTTCGCTCAACTTTTTAATCATATGATTATCCAACCCTTTGGCATTTGTGTCATCTAAGTCTTCAGTTTGTCTCTCACTATGAACACGTTTGTATCCGTCAATCACATCACACATTTGTTTACTCAACACCCGTCCTGCCATATACCATTCCCATGATTCTTTCCATGTTGCCTCATTTTTTAAATTATGGAGTTTGAAGACATAAGATTCTTTATTAGCATCTTCGAGGTCATAAATCACCCATGGACGAAAATAGATGCACATAGATTTATGTCGAGTTTCATCATTAGCTTTGTGCTGCACAGAATAATTACCATCGAATCTAGGTAAAGATAGTTTAGTTCGTCTCACAATAACATAGTCATCACGGAGGATTTTCGGAGCTGATATATCTAATGCGAACCAATGACGTTTTTGTGTCATACCCTCGGTGTCACGAATAACGTAATGCTCAGTTGGTTCTAGATGGTTTGTTCTGTCTTCTTTTAACCAATCACGACCTGCTTGTGTTAATGTGGCATGTGCGAGATCCATCGTATCGTAGTGATCTTGATAACTCGACGGATAACGAACCCTGATAATATAGAACTTCATAACGAATTCATAAGGTGTTAGATATAGGAGTTCATCGTGTTTACTCCTATATGCATAGATGAGAGCCTGATTTTGTCCGGCACCAATTGTAGGCGAAGAGGCATTTCTATAATCAGCTTGCCATACATAACCTACCTCATTTTGACATTGTTCAATGAAACTTTTAGGAAAGTCTTCACTCGCTTCACATTTTTGTTGCAGCGTCATATAATTTTTACACGGCAGAGACGACACAGTCATCGACATGAAGCATTCAGCACCTGTAACATCTTTAGGATCTCGTTGCGTTAATAAGTTCACTGTTTCTACTGCGAAACGTTGCGTGCCATTACCGTACATATCCGAAATCAATCTTGCTGTCGCTGATCTCACTTGCGAATAGATGCCATCTCCACGCTGTTCACACAAATGTAACAGTTTTGCTTGTGCTGCGTTAAACTTCTCAAGTGTGTCAGTAGCTACTGGTGTCCTTTTCGAGATATACTGTGAAATGTAACCTTCGACGTCGTCCTGACAACGTTGCGACGTCTTGATCATGTCATCTAGCGTCTCCATGCATCGTTCGGGATGCTTGCAGAGCTTGCTATGTGTGTAACGACTCAAGGGCAATCGATACGTAAGCATGACGTCGCTGTTACATTGTATCGCTAACAACAAGCCTTTATGTGTGCCATTCAGATATTCATGATTGCATGGTCCTATAATGTTTCCCAGACCGCTCTTGCGACCAGTAGTAGGGATATCGAATAGTTTACCAACCCCAGGACACACTACAGCTTCGCTGTCCGTTAGAGCAGTGACATACTGCTTAGGGAAACCAGCTTTGCACAACTTGCTATTTTTGACGACAGACCTGCATCCTGGCAAAGGTGCTTTTTTGTCACCTTGATATGGATGAATGTGGTGTTGCACGAGTTCTTGTGTGCGTTGTATAAATCCTGCAACTGCACCCTTCCATTTCACACCGTCCTCTACCAACAATACTGCGTCAATTTCATTAACATCATAAGCTTGCAGTAATGACTCCACTGTTGTACGTGGGCAGCTGATTGGGGTGCCTCGTTGGAGTAGAAGTGATGTGGATGATTTATACTCAGGCCAATTTTCTTCTATCTCTGTTTGTTTTTCAAGGAATTTATCTACGTCTGCATACGTTTCATCTTTGACATGTCTTTTGAATTTCACAAAGTCATCCACGAGATTATCTGCACTATGTCCACTGTTAAGCTGACTCTCCTCGACATTGTCGGGATCTGCTTCATATTGTTCTTTAGCTCTATTCATGGATTCGTCGATCATATCTGCGATTTTACGTAAGGGCAGATGTTGATGCATTGATTGAAGCCACACAAGACAATGGATGTGCAAACTCCCCGCCTTCTGGCACTCGATGGAACCATAATAAGCGTCAACACGGCCGAAAATACCACCAATAGGACTTGCTACAGATCCAAACATATCACTACATCCAGTTAGATTGTCACCGTTATCATTCAATCTGAGCATGTCATCTTCATTGCAGTGTGGGCAATTCGGACACATACGAACACCAAAAAGACATTGAAGAGTGATTGCTACGTGCGTGCGAAATCCTAACACACATGCCAGCGGGTTCCGAATCATAAGGCGCCGTCTCACATCAGACTCAGGTATCATTCGTGCGATCTCTTCTGATGTAATGTCAATGTCGACATGTTCACTATTATGAAAGCACGGACCATCTAACGTAGCACACTCACACTCAACGCAAGTACTTCGATCATGATCAGCACCTAATTTGGTTTTGTGCAAATGTTTCACTGGATCAGCTTTGCATTCACGGTGCATACGTAACATGAGACCACTGAAGCGTTCGCTTGGCGACCATGTGATCATGAGTGCACTACCATAAAAAATGCGAAAAGGTTGTATGTTACCTTGCATTAATGTTCGCACCTGTTGCGATCCTGGCACTTTTTTCAAGGTGGCATGCATTCCACGTACCATTTGTTTCGCTAGCGATGTCAGTCCTGCACATCGACCAACCTTCATCAAATCTCCATTCACTGGCATCATCGCACCAGATTCAGTTGGATATGATCCGAGCAAATTTGTGGTTATAGACTCTACTGCGTCCTTGATGTCAGCACTGCCAAATCTTTGCACGCCAGACACCCAGTTACCATGCAAATTGTTTTCTGATCTCAGCGTGTCGAAGAATACGCGATTCCACAGTGCAAAAGGAAGCACCATATCATTACGGAATTGTGATTCTGCTCTTTGCATGAGAGTAGACGTCCATGCATCTGAAAATCCGACCTTACAACCACTACGTTGATCCCTTTGACCTCTGCCTGCTCTGTCCGTAATATCTGGGCATCCGCAACCATAAGGAAACAACATCGGGAACGCAGCACTGAAAAACTTCGGATCAAATACGTTTTCAGGCTCTCCCGTGGTCAATATAAGTGTTTCCATCATTGCAGTTGGCACAGCAGTGTTCGTGTCGATTGTCCTTGGATCACGTCCCTGATTTGTTGAAGAACTTTCACCCTGCGATCCAGTAACTATAAATTGTGTACTTGCATTGCTTTCATCTGGATTGACAGGATTACTCGACGAATTATCATTGTCAGGATCTGTGGTATTTTCTATTTCATGAGATCTTTCACTGATATCTTTGTAAACACGGATCATCGCATTCAAATGTTGTGCATTGGCATCTCCAAGAGTGCTGCCACGAGCATCTGCAGTAATAGCTGATCTAGATGTCAGATCGAAAGCACCTTGAAGATCAGTGTTCCTGTCTGGTGGAACAGCGGCTTTGCCATCATCACGCGGTCGGGGATTAGATTCGTTGTAGACTACCAACTCGACACCGTCAACCTTCACTATATCATATACAGGAATTGCTTCAGCGCGATGGACTACTTCCTCCATATCGATATCCTCATAATATGGATGTTTTCGTATCTTCAATTCTCGAATAAGATCCAATACATTAGCTCGTTTTACATATGCTTCGGTGACAACGCGTCGCAGTTCTCGTTTGGTTTGTTCTTGATCCTCGTCACGCTTTGCTTTGTACGTTATATACACTTGAACCAAACCAGCTAAATCTTTTCCCCAACGAGGCAAAGCAATATCACCTGACTTAACGCTGTTGAATGCCTTTGCTAATTCTTCTAGAGGCAACCCGAACGCAATAAAATTCCCACGGGCTCCGGTTCTCGCTGTATGATTACCCACCTGCTCTCGACGTGGGTCACCGTAGTAGTCAAGCTGCATCGACATTACATTCACACTCATTACAGAAGCACACAGGACATCAACGTATGTCATTTTCCTTGAGTAAATGATTTCGGGTATCCATCCTATAAACATGTCATTTGACAAAGCTAATTGTGGCGTCTGTTTTTTTGTTGAGCATAGGTGTGTTTCACAATCTACACATATCGACAACATACATGATTTGCAAAGCATGTTTGCTTGATGTCCGACTTCATTCTTGCACCGAATATCTTCTGGAGCGCACAATACAGCCACAGTTTTGTCATCGAATGGTACATTGATCGTCCAATCTTTAAGTTCTCGACGAAATGTTTCTGAATCTCTAACTTGCATGTAATTTGCGATGTACGTGTCGGTTCCAAATGCTTTCTCCGTCTCACAAGAATTTAATCCATACATAGTATTACCATTGAAAGGCATAGTCCAACGAATATCACCCTTTCTACATGTTACACCACAAGCTTTCCCATTGCCGCAACGACCACCTTTGGAATAACAGTTTCCAATAGAATATTCAGGGTCAAAAACCTTAATTCTCGCACAGACGAAACAAATCGGGGCAGACAACGTAGCGCCTTCTTGATCTGGACATTTAATATTGTGACGCGATTCATATTGACGATATGCCCTACGATGATTAAATTGGGTTAGGGTTAGGGTTAGAGTTAGGGTTAGGGTTTTGAGGGTTACCCCTAACCCTAATTGAGTGTGAGACGACTCATTATGAATTGTTAGAAGATGTGTAATGTACCTTCTGTCGAGACTTGACCCAACAGTAGGCACTTTTGTTCGTTCCAGATGTGCGATTGATTGACAATACACCTCGAAATATTCACTCTTTTCAGGGTCAACTATGCTTGCTCGATAAAATGCATCTGAGAAAATTGATTGATGCTCGTCTCGAAGATGTGCCTCCAATGCATCGTTCAGATCTATCCTAGGTTTGTCAAACAGATTTGAGCAAGCCCATGCACATCCTTTGAACGCACAATGAACGTCTGGGAGAACGCATCCATTATCTGCTACATTTATACCATCGATGGTCAAAGGCAACGTTGGCTTTTCTCGTAAACTGAGGGAGATGTGACTAATCGCATCTTCATATTGCGCTTGAACCGAAATATAATTTTCTCTGGTCTGCAAACCTGCATTTTCAGCCATCGACGTTCTTCTAATATCTGATTCTTGTCTTTCCTCAACCAATTGCATTTCAATCTTGCAAAACAGGAACAACATGAGTATTTAAAAACGATTCGTATTAGTATTACCTCCATTGCTTCATGTGTGACACAATCAACAAAAACGTGTTCTTCATCATTCGTTACACAATCAACAAATAAATCATTGTGTTCTGAACTTTCTTCGTCGCTGTCGTCGCAAGACTCGCTGTCGTCGCTCGACGAAACCCGGTCAGAATCATTTTTCATTTCAAAACGATGCAGTCGTATGGTGTACTGTAAAACAACACAATGGCCGAGAGAAGGTCGGTAATGGTAATTGCTGAATAGAATAAAAAAAAAACCCAAAAAAATAAAGATATTATCTTGAACAAAAAAAACATCTGAGTTTGAAAAAACATCTGAGGCATTTGAGCACCCCAATGCCGAAGAGAGGCAGGGAAAAAGCCAAACCCTCAGGTGAAGATGAACCTGTATCGATCATTACACAAGATCTTCCAGAAGAAAGTGAAAGCGCAACTCAACTTCATTGCCACTGGACCCTGATCTACGCTAAACTTGTATATAACAACCACACGCGTATGGAATTCAAGCTCACGTGCAACGGAGATCAGAACCTGACATTGATTAAACAAACTATTCACAAGGACCTTGCTGTTATTTGTGCTCCAAATGCATCTCCAAGTTCGACGCCTACGAAAGTCCCACATCCAAACTCCGACAAATATGACAAGTTTCTCAGGGTTTTCAAGGATGAATCATGTGACGTTGCAAAATACAGTCTTGATTATAATCTACTTGGATACATCAAAGAACATGGAGGCAATGCAGAAAAATTCATCGAACACTTCAACTCGAAGACACCATCGATCCTCCATAAACTCACTGTGTGCACTGAATATCATAACACTATCCACATTGACGTCGAAAATGCAGAGTTTGAAAATGGAACGATAAATCTCAGAGGTTCGCAATCGTAAATTGTAAAATTCGCAGGCTCATATTTTGTTGTTTCAGGTCCACTCATTAATGCTTTCCACAATGATGCGTTGTTCAAATCGCAATTCTTGAAAGATTCGGCACAAGCGTCAGTTCCTAATTGGCTCAGGAAACTCGATCTCACCAGAGTTAAGGATGAAGAAGGTGCGTATTACCTCAAAGGGATCTACGTTAAGGACGATTTTTACACCGCTACTGTGGAATATTCAATTCAGACAGTGGCTAACAGCATCGTGAACTACTTGGAGAAATACTTAACGAAAGAAGGATATTCTGCTGTTAAGGTAGAACTTCATGATTGATTGTCATGGAGAAGACCAGTACGGCATCAGCTCCTGCACTGCGACAGTCACAATGCGACACAAGGCGCTAGCGTACGTAATTTTTCTCTGATATTAATTTGGAATATATTTACGTTCATCTCTTCATTGACTTAAAATTATCCTTCGAGGGTGATTACATGTGAAAAGATAATAAAAGACCTGTAAATATAACAGATTTAAAGATTGTAAGCTTAAGATCACCTGAACTTGTTTGATGTTAGTTCATATTTGAATGAAGTAGAGTATCTTGCGTTTTATAATTCTGATACAATACTAAAGTATATATTAAATTAAGCTTATTACTATAGCTAGTATGTCTTACTCTCGCTCAGAATTCAAATAGTATTTATACGTACTGGTGTTGACAATGTCGATAAAGGAATAGATTCCCAAACACCGTTGACGTCTCTGACATATATTTTGGTAATACTCATCTGAAAACACAATATGGGTTAGGAAATCTGATGAGAATAATGATTAAATACCTGTTCTTGTATACTCTCAATATTCCAATTCGTATTGATCATTTCAAGATGATGAAACCATCTTTTCCGGTACTGATTAATAGACTCGTAGGTCAGTTTGTCACAGTAACCTTTAGCTTCTACAGAAAAGATGTCGCCGCCTTGAGTGACATAATTAATTTGGATTTGCTTCCGAATAATCTCGTCGATTTCTTTCGATCCTGGGCCAATATATTTTAAATGGTCGAAATCAAGACTGATCGTTTCGTTGTTTAGTAATAACTTGTTAAAACCGATGATGACTCCTTCGCATGCTGAGGAAATCCACTCAGGATATTCTTCTGGAGATACGACGCACCTCGTAGCCATATTTCTTGCGTTGCCTTTCCATGAATATTGATCACTCATGTACTTCCCCAAGTAAGAATATTTCTCTGGAGCATTCTCAGTTCTCGTTGCTACCTCTTTGATTATTGTATTCAAAAAATCGTACTGGCTGCACAAATCTTCCTGCGACGTAATTGAAGGATCCACCTGAACAACATCTAAAACTGTTGATATTAGTTTTATAAGATCTGCAAAAACATCTTTTTGAACAACCAAACTGCTCTTCGACGTTGATTTGACCATCTTTCCATCAAGCATCAAGCCATTTTGGAATTGTTTTTGTTTTTTCGATGACTCATCGCGCTTACCCTCATCTTCGTCTTCCTCCGATTCAGAATCAATTTTTGAGAGACGACGCTTTGGTGTTACTGATTTTTTCGCAACTTTTCCTTTTGGCGTCGGCGCCGTTTTCGCGAATTGTAAAGAAGGATAGAAGTAATTGTTAGCATCAGCGATCTTAGTAATCTTGTTGTTCAGCGAAACAACTACACGTTGATTCTCGATTTGCTTATGCTGTGCAATGAATCCGTATCGTGCTGATGTGCTTGTAACAACTTGTCCGAGGAAATGCTCGTAGTAATTGTATGGATAAGGTTTGTATCGGAATTCCACTTTATTTTCAAGGGCAAACGATTTGACGTTATATTTTGAAACTAAATAATCACCCATGATAACCTGATCAGGGATCAATACAAGTTTATGCCCGATGCTGAACATATTTTGATCTGACTGGGGCATCGAGCCTGCGATCTTCGTCTGATTCAAACCTAACACTGGCACATCATGAGGTACCACTTGTTTATGATCGTCGGTAACCCAAACACCTGTTCTAATGTGTATCCTGTCGACATCGTCACTCTTACAATGTTTCAAGAAATGTGAAGTCCTCAACATGCTCAAATTCATCACGCGTTTCTGCGACATCGACAAACTCGTCTCCAGAATGGTTGGCATGAAACTATAATCGATAATCCGTTCTGTCATTTCACTGAGAATTTCTGGGGATTTGGGATATTTTCCTTCAATCTGAGCAAAGGGGTCCACGTATGTTCTGACCGTAACAACTGGCTTACAACAAAATGGCCTGAAATGAATACTCTCAAGTTCCCATGAGAGAAAAACTTTGTCGTCGATTCTAAAGAGAATCTGATCGTCTTCGAAAAAATCGCACGTATCCTTAACCTCCACACCAGGAGGATGTAATCCGTGTGGCCAGACGTCAGCGAAACCTGAGTTTCGCGCTACCACATCATCCCATATCGGGGCTGCAGTTCCATCATCAGCGAAAGTAACTGCATAAGCGAGAATAACACGGTCCTCAAACTCGCTCTTAACCTGTTGTGCGTCGATCAAACATTGATTAAAATAATCCACTTGTGGTTTTGTCGCATCAGATTCACGTACCGACATTCTTATACTGTGTTGGAAAAGCCGAATGTACATTGTTCTGAGAACGCCGACACTAAAGAACTCATCGACAAGTTCTGAATTCACTTGATAGAAATCATTCAGCACACTCGCGACAATCTGCTTTTCGAAGTTCAGGAAGTTTGGTGTGTCTACAGAGGCATATCCGAGTTTATAAAATAATCTGTAAGCATGCTTGTACTCTGAAACATTCTGGGTCTCGTTACTTCGGTTCCCAAGAATTTGCTGAGGAAATTCACCTCCATTCTATCAAAATAACGGTTCAGACATTTCGCTCAGCGTATTTAACACGTTATTCAATAGAATTGTTACCTTGTATATGTCCACCACATCAGCACAGTCGTTTTCACGCTCGTGACACATTTTTCGTAGTCGTTGCGTTGCATCAACGACAATCGTTGCCATTGCAAATGAGAAGATAAACAAGATCTTGAATTCTTGCCAAAAAAAACTGAATACTGGTACGGACTGTAGGAGCCCCAACTCTTTCCAAAAATCCAGATCAACTGCTACTCACAACACACCACGCTAGGTTACCGTAGACGCTTCCGACGCACCTTCTTGTGACGAGTTAGACCCTCACAACCTCGTTTTTGTGTCGTCAAACAGCATCTGAGTACTTTTCAATCAATGGAAGAGTTTTGTACAGACGACGACGAACCAGATCAGGAAGATTGCGGGACTTTCATCACTTTCGACACAAATTTGCCTTACCTCAATGAAAAAGGTGATACTCTGTTAGAAAATTTCTGTCAGGTTCCTGATGGGATAATAGACAATTACGATTATGCCAAGGAAATACACAACAAAGCCTTGCCTCCGGGTGAATGCAATATGTATCAACGGCCCCTGCTGGCAGTACCGAGAGAATTTGCGGAGATGGTCTCGCCAAGAGACATCAATCTTGCGAGAGCATACATCGCACGTCACTCAGCGAATGGGATTTATCAGCGTTCAACGTATTTGGTGCCGAGATACATCGTATACGGAATATTTTTGCACTGGTTCAATATCACAGAAGACTCGAACATTTTGACGTATTGTTTGCACACAATACGAATTGCTCCACAGGCCATTGAAGATGCATGGGATTATATGTATCAGGACGAGGGATGGGCATCTTGTTTAAGCAGTTACGATACTCTTGATTTTGTTCTAGAAATGATAAACTGCGATGATCAGTTGAATAGCGGTTGTTCAATGTTATGGGATGCCGATAACGTCTTTTCGCATGAGTCCCTGCCTTTCACACATGTTGAAGGTCAAACAAAACCCCGTTTTGAAACACTCGTCAAGGGAATGGAAATGGTTACGGTAGGAGATCTTTTGAACGGCCAACCGGTCACCGAGGAAACGTTAAACATGTCTGTAGTTGGAAAAGCTTTTCTGCTTCTAGGAGACGTCTCAGATGTTAACAGACGAAACAATCCTATATCGAGATGTATCGTCATCTCGAGAATACTATTCCGTGAGATGAAACCAGTCACGTACATGAAGAACGGCGAGCCTTCGCCGAAAGATATTCATTGCAGCGTGTCCAGAGGGCTCAGAGAGGCTTTGTCCGATGGAGCGGATAACACTGGGACATGGTGGACTTATCCGGATGATGCGAAGGATGCGAATCGATGGATTGTAGCTCGGTTACGAGTCATATATGGTTTTGAACAGGTCGCCGCATTAGCTACCCTGTTCTCATCACAGCTGAAGAAAGAGACGCATGCACCGTTACTTGATTTTATTGGGAACGCTTCGGATCCTGAATCTGTACGGAGGTATCGATCACTGTGTGAAGCTTTGCTCCCGACCTGTAACCCTTTTGAAGTAGCAACTCTTCAAGCTTTAAAGGAACAGCTACGCGATAAGCGAGGTATTTTGGACTTGAACGACTATGATGTTAATGCATACATGGATGCATTAGCAGATCTTGATGCTGCAGAGGATGTGCTAAATGAAATAGCTAACAAGATTAGGGAGTTTCCAAAACGACAAAAAAAAAAAGCATGGCCAAGACTTTCCGCTAAATTGGTAGCTGCTGAAGATGAAGTTAAAAGTCTCCAGACAAAAGCAGCTCTGATCAAGAATAAAGGTAATGCCAGCACATCAAGTAACGAGATCAACATCGAGATAGAAGGTGCCCCTCCTCAACCTCCTCCTCACCCAAACCTGGATTGGATGCAAGCCTTTGACCACGACTCTACTCGGTCATACTGGATCGACCGCCACAGCGGTAACACCTCGTGGGTATCTCCATCCGGTTTTCAAATTGCACCACCACCACCTCCAGACGGTGGTCATTACGGTCTTTACCAACGAACCGTCGCTGATCCAGATTCAAGGGTAAGCTCTTTGCTTAATTGGGCTGAAAAAAACAAGCAACCTAGTTCGAACTTCACCTCGTATGTCTTGCCTACGAAAACAGACACTACTGCATTTGACACCGTGAAAGTCTCATTGCCACAGTGGAAAAATCATGAAGCCCTACCAATGCTTGAAAACGACCTAACCCTAACCATAATTGAAAACGAAGCCGTACCACTGATTGAAAAGGACTTACCAAAGCTGGAAACCGACGCAGCATCTGCAGCAGCTGTATCATCTAAACCGTCTGTTTCTGGACAGAAAAGGAAAGGTGATAATCATCCAGGAGAACGCTAACCCTAATTACCCCTAAACCTAAAACACTAACACTAAACCTGGTCCTAATTGGTCGCATGTCACCAGATATTCCTCTTCAGGTCGAGGAATCTATATCGAGTAGTGACATCACTCACACAAAGACACAGATGCATATAAAATTTGCGAAGGGAATAGCTAAACTATCGACATCCTATCAGGCGTTTATTAAAAATCGTACAGATCATTTAATATCTCAAGACACGTCTCCTCAATCATCTATAAAGACTAAATTAAAAAAATACCAAAAAGCCCAAAAAAGCTTTGACAGAGCTGTACATAAATTCTCGCAGTCTTATCACGCATTCATTAACAAAAATACGACGTCTACGACAACACACTCTGTAGGAAAATTCGTTATTCAAGAATCATCCACACCTTTGTGAGACCACACCACGCATGTTCCATGCATATGATGAATGTACATGTCTATATCATTTAAAAGTCCTCCGCGAGCATACAAAAAAGCAAAATAAAAAAATGTCAGAGCCGGCGGCATCGCGAAGCGTCAAAATTTATTAATAACTTAAAGCTTATT
>Ga0209830_10002615_pt1 | contig 14361 bp, 13 predicted proteins | sample ArcticOcean_MG_C_12_FD_187439 | JGI IMG/M metagenome (GOLD analysis project Ga0209830, IMG submission 187439) | Marine microbial communities from western Arctic Ocean - ArcticOcean_MG_CB8_130 (SPAdes) (version 2) | ecosystem: Environmental > Aquatic > Marine > Oceanic | place: Arctic Ocean...
CGATATCCGCTGGACACCGAAATTGGTAAGTCAAACTTTGCTCGAACCGGTTCTAATATAATGTAACATAAATTCTCAAGATTTTTTATATCTCCTGCACCAGGTGTGTTGTCAATTCCCCTACGGGCAGCAACCATTGAACGGGTCATCTCTTCTAATGTAAAATTTTTTGAAAGCTGCATTAAATAAATTTTTCTAGCATGAAAAGTACTGCAGTTCCCGCTACAGTCAAAAGAACCCAGTAGATCTTGTCTACCTTGCCTCCCAGTTTTTCTACATCCTCATGAATATGTTTCAAATGATTTGTTTTAATCTGATTCAATTCTTTTTTGAGGCCTGTAACATGACCATAAAGGGATAAGATATGTTCTCTAGTTGTTTTAGGATTGATTGCCATAAGTTTAACTTCCGAATGTTATATCACCGGGCTTATTAAAACCAGCTTTTTTACCACTAGCTATTTTTTGATCTAGGTTTTGATTTTGAAAAGGTGTGACACCTTGCACTTGATTTGTGTTTATTTGATTACCTGGGTCTACATAATTTTGATTAAGTATTTCTCCCCCTATTATATTATTTAATCCTGCAACTGAATCTATAGTGACTTCATCTTTTTGTTCAATACGAAATGGATTTTCTATTTCAGGTAAATTTTCTAAAGATAAAGGAGCTTGTTCTATTAAAGTTTTAATACCATCTATTACTGATTCTGCTTGAATCCATGGATTAGAAACTCCAAGTTTCATTGAATTTTCTTCAAATTTTCTTATGATGTCTTGTGATGGAGAATAAGGTCTAAAAACACCATCTACTATATCGTTTCTTTCTCTTTTTGATAATCTTTTCATTTGATTTTCAAGAGATTCAATTGGAATTCCTAATTCTAAAGCAGCTTCATAATCTTTAGAAAAATTATTTTTAACTTTAAATAAAGCATTGTTAGATTTAATATATGAATCAACAATTTCTTCCGGGGTTACTATACCACCTCTTAAAGTATTTCTTTTAAATATATCTTTAGCTAGTCTTTCTCTTTTTTGTAGTTCTGAAATTTTATAAATTATTCCTTTGGCTGGATCAACATTTACTGCTCTTAATCCTGCAATACCTAGTAACTCATTTGGTAATTCATATTCATTTCCTCTTTTATCAAATCTAGCTGGATCATCATCGTCTTTAGTTGCAAGTATCATTCTTTTTATTTGTTTAGCATTTAAAGGAACTTGAGATTCAAATAAATGTTTTACTCCTTTAGAAACTTTGTCTCCAAGTGTGTCTTCATTATTCCATACTTGAATACCTTCTTTACTTCTTCCACTTCTACCTAAGACAGGAGCAACATCTACTAAAGCTTCTGTCCAAATTGATTCAGTTACAAAAGGTGCACCTAATTCTTTTGTTGATTCAATCATACCTAAAAGAAAATCATCCATAACACCATCCATATCTGTTTCTCCTTGTCCTACTTTATTTAAAACTGTTTGTAATGGTCTTGTAATAGTATCATATGCATTCAAATGAGAAAAATCTATATACTTTAAATTTCCGGTTTCTTTATCTCTTATTGGAATCAATGTAGAATTTTTAGACCATTCTGGAACAAATCTTCTTAATGCATCCATCTCATCTTCAGTTACATTGTATAAAGCTTTTGCTCCTTCCACAGCTGCGTAAGGAACTGCTAAAGTAGTCGCAGCCATACCCGCTAATCTTTTGTAACCAATACTAGCCAAAGGATTTATAGTTGTGCCGTCCGCAAGCGTAGCTGAATAAGCAATTTCATCTAATCCCCTTTTAACAATATTAGTACTTGTTCTCATAATTTCTGCGGGGAAAGATATAAAATTTCCTAAAGGTAGTTTTCTTAAACCTTTAACAAACTCCGATACATAAGAATAATTTGGTATATTATTTCTAACTATACTAGCTGCTTGTTCTTCAAAATATTCTTGCGTTAGTTTAATATTTTTTCCCGCAGCATCTTTAAAAAAACTTCCTCTAGTTAGCCCTTTAGCTGCAAATGCTTTTTCTAATCTATTACTTTCCGCTACCCAAGATCCTATTTTCCAAAAGTCATCCTCAGCAGTGTAGTATTCTTGAGATGCTTTCATAAATTTTCTAGGTCTTTCTAATAATTTTTGTAAACCAGTATAAGAATTAAAACTTTGACCAAACTTAACATCTTCCATTAGTCTAACTAAATCTCCAACTTGTACTTGTGAGTTAACAACACCTAGTCTTAAAAGTTTTTGATATAAATCATTTTGTTGTCTTGTTCCTTTAAGTCCTGTTTGCAAAGCACTAAAAGATTCTTTCATCATTGCAGGTGTTAAAGTTACACCTGGTATAATTCCATTAGCTGTTGCAAAAGCTCCAGCGGATATAAAGTTTCTAACATGAGTTATAGGTGATAAAATTGTTTTAGCTATTTGAGACGTAGCCTTAGGATAAAGAATAAAATTTTCATACATTTTACCCACTATACTTTTAGCTCCTAAGTTTTGTGATGTTTCTTCTAATGCATCTGCTACTCCATTGATTGCAAATTTTCCATTTAATGGATTTGTAATACCCTCTGCTATTTCACTTTGTAATGCTTCCTTTTGAGCAGCACTTAATTTATTTATATCAACTCCACCTGCTGCTAATTTTTTACCTGGGTCCATTTGAATTTGCCTGAAATCATCTTTAAAAAGAGTAACAGCTTCTTCTCTTGAGTTAGCCAACATAGGTTTTAAGCCAGCAGCCACTCTTTCATCTGATTTTTTAACTAATTCATCAAGAAATTGATTACGTCTAGTAATTAAAGAAAGTTTACTAGTACCATTTAAAATAGTTTGTAAAGCACTTTTATCTTTACCAAAAAGATCTTCAAATAAAATTTTCATTTCTGGAGTTAACTCCGACATGTTAGCAATGCCTTTAAATTTAGAAGCATCTTGTAAAACTGTTTTAGCTGCAAAGTCAGGAAGGTTAAATATTACATCGGAAGATCTATTTAAATTAAATCCTGCGGGTAAACTTGCATTTTTATATATATCACTTACTAAATTTTCTGCTTCTATAGAATTTAGTCCTGGTTTAGCTTCCATAAAAACACTTTTTAATTTATCTACCGCAGCAGTTGCAGGTTTGTAATTAAGAGCCGGAATAAAAGATTTGTTTTGAAAAAGTTTATAATTAGTATCTAAATAATTTTTCCACTTATCTCCCATTACTTCAGAGAATTGTTTTAAACTTTTTGGATCTAGTCTTTTTCCTAAACCTGAAAATAATGTACCCCATGTACTTCTCATTTTAGACATTTGAGTATATATTTCTTCAGCGGCTTCTTCAGTCATTCCTTTTTTAAGAAGTTTATCTTTTAAACTATTCCATCTAACTTGATCCATCTCTTCAAAAATTACTTGACCTTTTTTTAATAACTCAGAATTAGGTTTACCAGATAATAAAACCTCACCCATTTCATCTGTTAGTTGTGCCCTTTTAACATCAGGTAATTGATCTCCGGTTCTTTTAATTAACGGAAAAATACTGTCCATATGTTTTTGAATTGTAAAGCCAAAATTTTCTGCAGCATTTATGTCAGCTGCTCTTGCTCCAGTAGATAAATTTTCCAAATCAAAAAAATCTGCATCTTTATCTCCTCTTGCTCGTAGCTTAGAAGCAAACTTATCTAACCATCTATCAAATTTACTATTACTAGTTCGTAACTTAGTACCTTCTTTAGCTAATTTTTTAGCTCCTGAAAATATACCACTTAACCCGGCAGTAAATAAACCACCTTCTGTTCCAAATTTTAATCTATTTAATAATTCTGTTTGAGGATTATCTGACTCTCTATCAATTGCAGTGAAACCATCATATAAATCTCCAAAAGTTCCAATCTCTTCTACATCTGCAACAACTACAGCATCTGTTACCCCGGCTGCTCCTGCTTGTGCTCCAAACTTTAAATACTTTCCACCTTTTTTTCCAGCTATTGCTACATCGGCTAGTTTCCCAGCTGTTTTTACAGCGAATCCTGCGGGTACTGCAAGGTTAACTAGTAGTTCTGATAATTTTCCGGCTGTTGTTTGAGCTGCGTACTCATCGAAAGGATTTATTTTTGCAAAAAATTCTTCTACTTCTGTTGCTGTTTCTGTTCCCGCTCCGAGATCAAGTAAAGTTGCGCCAAGAGAAACTACACCTTCTGGTATTTTAAATAAACCGGAACCAATACCGGCCATAAAAGAACCAATACCACTAACATCTTCATCCCCCGGGGGTCCAAGAGTTATATTTTCTTTATTAACGGAAGTTTTATCTACATCAAAAACCGAAGTCATAAATTTATCCTACTTATTTCTTTGTTTTATATCAGTAATTTGTCCATCTTTAACTACAATAAATCTATCATCATACTTCCTACCTTTTTTAGCACCCATAGGTGGTTGATAATATGTTCCATTTGGAACAGTAGAGAAATCTATTTTGGTAATGTCGTCATTATCAAAGAATTTAATATTTTTTCCTTGGTATTGAGCTCTTACATATTGTCTATAACCTTGTGGGGTTCCTAAATCTGTTTTAAGTTTTGCTAGTAATGTTGAATTGTCTACTTTCTTACCTAATTTTTCTTCAGCAATTACTTCATCACTATATACTCTGTTACCATCTTTATCTGTTACACTTTGATAAAATTCTATTAATTCTTTATTTGCACCTTTTCTTGTACTAGCCGTTGCTTTGGCTTTATTAATTGACATTTCTTCTTCTACAGCGGCTTTTCTTGCAGCTGTTTTAATTTTTTGAATTGGGTCTAGAGATTTGCTAACATTTCTTGCAGCATTAGAGTAACTATCTCCTTCTAATAATGAAGTTCCTCCTGATATCATAGCATCAAAAATAGAATCTTTTTTAATACCTTCTCCTAAAATTTCTTCATACTCTTTAGCTCTAGCTTTTAATCTAGATTTTCTATCTTCTAAAGGATTTCCGTCTAGATCTACTTTAACTTCTTTTCCAGTTTCTTTTATATTCTCACCCATAAAATTAGGTTGGTTAGATGATGAGGTTTGAGATTCTAAAAGTTTAAGTAATTCTTCATCTTTACTTACAATTTTGTTTATTTCTTCATCAGATTGATTGTCTAAATTTCCAATTATAGATAGAGGATTTAAATATTTATTAAAGAATCCTCTGTCATCTACTAATTCTTTATATTTTTTAGTGTCATTATACTCTGCTAATTGTTTCAAGTATGCTGTAGAATCATCTCCTCCTGTTTCATCCATAAACCCAGAGTCATTCATTTGTTTCATATACTCTAATGCTTTATATGTTTTAGGTCTCATTGAATCAGCAATCATTTTAGGACCACTAACTGCTAATAATGGACCAGAGGAAAGTTTACCATATTTTGCAACTTTAGGAAATTGTTCACCAGCAAACTGAAGTAAACCTTTTTCAGGAAAAAACTTTTTAATTCCTTTTCCCGCGCTTTTTACTACTTTACCAAATCTTTGTTCCATTGTTTTATTTGGATCTACTAATTTAAAATCTTTTACTTTATTTTTAGTTGCATCAAAAAACTTTTTTGATTTAGAAACATTAGCGTCTAGAATACCACCACCTGTTTGAGAACTTCCACCACCTAGATTTGTAAATCTTGCTTGTCTAGGTGCATTATTAAAAGTTCCAGTTATTGCTGGATCTGCAAAACCAAATCTTCCATTAGGAAGTGGTTTACCATAAATAGCACCACCACCAATTTGGCCTCCACCTGCGTAACCATTAGTTAAACCTGAAGTAATACCTTTTCCATAACTAGAAATTTTGCCACCACCTCTAAACATTGGTCTTCTTAAAATTCTACTCATATAATTATCCTAATAATTTTCCTAGTATTCCACCTACTGCACCTGCTCCACCTATAAAACTATTTAAAGGGCTAACAGGGGCTGCCGCTGGTTGATATCCTACTGTTTGAGTAGGAAATGCACCTGGAGTTACTTGAGCAAGTTGTTGTCCAATTAAACCCATTTGAGTAAATGGTTGATACTGAGCTTCTCTAGCTGCAACTTGATTAGCATCTAAAATTGCTTGTTGGTATCCTTGTTGAGCTTGACCTACTTGTTGTTGGTATCCACCTAAACCTTGTTGAGCAGCTAAATCTGTACCCGCTGCTGTTTGTGCTTGTTGAAATCCTTGATTTAATAATTGTGCTTGAAGTTGTGCTCTATTCATATTATTTCCTCTCATAGCTTCAGCTGCCATAACACCTTCTCTACCACCACCATAAGCTCCTCTACTAATGGCTGCATCTCTTAAACCTACGTTTTGTACTGCCGCATTTCTGTCAAATTCTGCCATTGTTGTATCCATAACTTCTTGTTGATATGGAGACATATAAGGTTTGTAAGCATCGGGTCCAACTAAGCTTCCTAAACCAGCCGCATTTGTTGCTGCACCAGTTTGTAGTGAATCTTGTGCTGCTATTTTTGGAGCATATGATGCTGTGTCAATACCTGTAAAATTTGTGGGTACTGCACCTGCTCCTAATTTATCTATACTTTTTAAAAAAGCGGAAAGTGATCCTTCTAAAAGAGGATTGGTAAGTTGCCTTGTTTCGGATATATCAGCCATTAAGCTCTTGCCTCTAAATTATTCATTAAATTATACATTCTTTTTGCTCCTTGATTAACACTTCCACCACCAGCTGCTCTAACGGCATCCGCTGTCATAACAAATTCATTTTTACTAACTCTGGCTGGAACATCATCTGCTTTTTCTTTTGATCCCATAGGAATAAATCCTCCACCTCTGTAATCCATTTCCATACCTTGTGGTAACACACTTCCGCCCATATTTAAACCCATAATTCCACCTTTGGCTGCGTTAGTAGGCATAGGCATTCCAAATTCTCTAAAAAAATCTAATTCAATTTCTTTTATTTTATCTGAATCATTTTTCATAATAGCTTCTTCCCTTAACATAAATAAATCATTTGATCGCCCGGCTTGTAAATTTTCTTCTTCTTTAATATTGGCAACTGCACTTGTTATACCACCAAAATTAGGTTCTGATGATTCATTTTCAATAGTCATTTGTAAAAAATCACCACCCATATTACGACCAACTCTACCTCCTTTAGAAAATAAACCTATTTGTTTTAATGTTTCATCAATTTCATCTTGAACAAATCCATAAGCATTCATAGAATTTAAAACAGCTATTCTTCTAGCTGAATCTATTCCTTCTTGATCGGCTCCGTCTTGTAATAATCTTAAGGCTTCTCCTTCTTCAAACTCTTTAAGAGCTAGTCTTGCTTGAGACATTGCTAAATCACCTGTACCTTGGGAAATAGGAACTGAAGCTGCTTTTGCTACATCTAAAATTTTTGCATCGAAAGGACTTTTTAAAGTAGTAGATGCTTTGTTTCCAAATTCAGCCCCTTTAGCTAATCCTTTTAAAGCAAAATTTTTAGTTTTATCTAAAAATCCTAATTCGTTTCCTGAAGACATACTTGTTTTAAAAGTATTTGCTGCATTTGTCCCAGTAAGTCCACCTTGAACACCGGCTAATAAAGCGGATAGTTTACTAAATTCTCCATCACTTCCGTCTTGTGCTAATTGAGAACCTATATTTAAACCACCTGTTAATGCTGCTCTTTTTAAAAGTCCCATTAAACCAGTCGAAGCTCCCATACCAAAACCTGCAGGTAGCATATAAGGTGCGAATGCTGCGGCGTAAGGTAATAAAGGTTTTAGTTCATTGGGTACAACTTTATTTAATACTTTTGAAATTGGTTTTGTTATTTTTTTTACTACTGATCCCATTAAAATCCTTTTTTGCTTGTTCTATAAATTTTAAAATTGTTATCAGATCTTATCCAATTAACTTTTTTAAAAAAATGTCTTAACCAATGTGTTATTTTATCACCATTGATTTGAGAAACAACATCTATAACCCATGGATTACTACCGCTTTTCCAAGACTCATTAGAAACGTGTCCTGTTTTTTTGTATTCTTTTTCAGAACTGTTATCTAAAAAAGCCCAGTTCGCAAACGATACCACTTTGTTGTTCTCCTTAATTGTTTTGTATTGATTCAATTTAATAGAAGGAAGTATATGATAATAAAGATCTTCTCTAGAAAAATCTTTGTACTTATCAAACTTCTTATACAAAGATATAATTGTTTGTATATCTTTAAGTATTTTCTTATTAAATATGAAGTTCATGGCAAGGTGGCTATTCTTGAATTAAGCCAATTATCTTTAATTTACTAGGTTTTTAGGTACTAGTCAATTAGAGATTACTATCACTACCAAGAGGAGGCATTTCAGCTATTTTTACCTCTACGTCTCTTCTAATATGCTCTAGTTTAGTAGTAGTATTAGGATCCTTAATATCATCTTCTGCTTCTTTTTCGGATAAATATTCCTTACCTGTTTCTAAATGAGTAAGTGTTATAAAAACTTCGGGTGTAATAACAGGTACTTGTTTACCATCTCTATCCACTTCATAAATTTTTTTACGTTCTTGTATTTTAATTGACATTATAAATCCTCTCTGTTTATTTCTAGTAAACTAACTACTACATCTGGGCCTGTTATATCTGATAACATTTTAAGTTTATCATTTTCTTCTAACACTAATATATTAACAATAAATTCATGATGGGCATCTGCTGCTATAGTTTTTTTATCATAAAAATAATCTACACCATTAGATTCAATTTTAATTATAACAAGTGAATCTCCGGCACCTTCATTATAAATATGAATAGATTTTAATAAAGCTCTAGTATTACCTGGTACAGTATACACATCTTTTTCAGTAGTAGTTATTAAATCAGTATTTACTTTTTTATATATATTAGCCATTAAACCACGTAAACCTTTCTTGATCTTCTTTTAGCTGAGTTAAATATGTAGCATTTAATTGTTCAACAATCAAAGTAATAGATCTATTTATTTGTCTTTGATTATCTTCACTATATTCTTTTCTTGGTTCAGGTAATCTTACTACAATTTTAGTCATTACCTTCTTCCATCAGGTTGTATATCAACTTGAAAAGTTCCAAATCTCCATGTTTGATTAGAACCTATATTCTCTAATTTTAAATTTGCATATCTTCCTCTAGCTCTTGTATCTATTTTAGTTGTAGTAGGAAGAACAGTAAAAGGACTTAAGGGAGAACTAACTTCATCTGTTGCGGGATAATCTGTAATCCCAACGGTTACTTGATTACTTCCTGTTAATACTTTAAAATTTGGTAAAAATCTTCTCATCGCTAAAAAAACTTCACTTTGTTTAGGTTGTAAAGAGAAACTAAAGGATTGAATAAAAGAAGTTAAAGTTGTTGTAGAACCATCAGGATTTACTTGATCGTTCCCCGTTTCGTGGGCAAAATAAGTTGTATTACCTAAACCACTTTGACCTTGAACTATTGGAAAACTACCTGTTCCCGTACTATTAAAAGCTGTGGCATAGGGGAGAGGATAGATTAAAGTATCCATCCAACTTGTTCTGTTAAAATTAATATTAGTATTAGTATACCATGTACCAAGAGGGGGTTGTTTAGCTTCTCCATAATTATAAGTAACAGATCTGTTATTAAAATCCGATCCTTGTGATGGATACCACCAAGTAACTTCTGTATATAAATTATTTAAACCCGCACAAATTTGTTGTCCTTTAGTTGTATCCACATCATCATAAACATAATCTTCTACACTACATGGTAATGAATTTACTGTACCATCAAAAGCAAACAAACCATTGTTACTCATCCAATAGGCAACACCATCTATTTCAACAGCTGCATTTTTACCAATCAATCCGCAGTTCGTGCCCACTTGTTCAAAGCCAAATGTAAATGGAGCTCCTACAAATTTCATTGTATATAATGCGTTGTTAGTCCATATTAAAATATTTTCTTTTGCTATTAATGCTCCAACAATTTTTGTTCCATCTTGAAGTCTTTGTGTACCTGCTGCGTTAGTAGCTAAAGGTGTGTATTGATTTAGTTGTTCAGCATTAGAAAATCTAATAAACATATCATCTTGTGTAGATGGATCTCCAATAGTTGTTTCTGTTCCTAAATGTATTAAGTGTCGTGTTGTAGGAGATATTAAAGTTGCTCGAGAAGCTGTAGGATTACCTACTGCTTCATTAGCTTGTCCCCCTAAAGTATTTGCCGCAGTTAAAGTTCCACTGGCTGTCCAATATTCTGAATTATCTACACTGCTTGATCCTGGAGATAAAGTTGTTGTAGAAGCTCTGGTAGTAAATCTTCCTGCTATTGATGAATCCCATGTAAAAGTTTTTCCATTCGCTACTGTTGCTACCAATACATCACCCCAGTTACTTAAAGACCAAAGGCCTGGTTCTAAAACAATTGTTCCAGCATTAACTGCTGCACCCCAACCATTATAACTAGTAGCATTTACAACTATAGCTTCATCCGCATGAATTGCTGTTGCTGTTCCATTGGTTCCTCTTGTAATTCCAGTTAATTCATTTCCTGCTTTATTTGTATAAGTTATTAATTCATTACCTATAGCTATTGTGCCAGAAGTTGGAAATCCTGTTGTTGATGTTAATCTAATTTGTGTTGCTGAACTATTGTTACCATTTGCATCCGCGGCCAACGCTCCATCTAAATCATTTTGTACTGCACCAGTAACTGTTCCACCCCATGCTCCTGAACCAAATCCATAACCATAAGTTTGTTCTGCCGGACCAATAGATACGTAAGGTTGAGTTGTACCAAATGTATTTGTTGCCACAACTGCTGATGCTTGATTAACCGATTCAATAGTAAAAGTTGTAGAAGTAGGTACTGTTAATACTTGATAAAGTTTATCTTCAAATTCTGCATTAGTTAAACCTGCATTAGTTAGTGCTGTAGCTAATGCTACATTATTAAAAACCACCATATCTCCATCAATTAAATTATGAGTAGTATTTGTTGTAACTGTACAAGTTTTTGCTGTTGTGCTATCTGTTGCAAGAGTAGATACATAAGTAGTTTGTGTTCCTGCATTGTTTGTGACAAAAGGAGTTACGTCAAATAGCTGTCCTTCAAAAAATATAATTAAAAATTTATCTGTACCAATAGCAACATATCTATTTCCATCTTTATCTACAAAAGAATGCTGTGCTCTTGCTACACCTTGAATAGTATCTGTAAGTAATGAAGACCATCCACTTATTTTTTCGGGAAGTCCATATCTAAATCTAGCTAAGTCTGAATCTACCCAACGACCTTGAGCACCAACAGAAGTATCCTGTTTGTCTATTCCGGGAGCAAATTTAATTTCAGTGAGCATTTAATTGCTCCTATTGGTTTGTTGATGTTATTTGCCACCCTTTAGTAGCATTTACATACATAAAAGAAACAGATTGATTATTAACGTTCATCACAAAGTCAGCAGAAACACCTTGAATATTTTGTAAATTTCTACCTACGGTACAATTATTAGAAAAGAATCCTCCAGTAGCGGAAGTATCCATAATAGAAACTTTGTCTCCTATAGTTGGACTTTCAGGTAAGGTAACAGTAATAGGTCCACCTCCTCCATTACCTACATCACCTAAAACTATATCACCATTCACTGTTGTGTATGGGGAGTTAGTTCCATTTTGAACTGTAACAAAACCTTTATTTAAAACTCCTAAAAGTTTCATAGAGTTAGCAGTAGTACCATCTGTATAATAAGCAGTAGTTGAACCTGGAGGTAAAGGTATAACTCCAGTAGTAGCTCCTACATTTTGTACACCAATAGTAAAATTACTAACTGATCGTACAGTACTATCTTTAATTATAAAAATTCTTTCAGCACCTGTTGGCATTGTAATAATTCTGTCACCGGTCAACGTACCACTAACTTCTATCATTAAATTTTTACCAGTAGCTGTAGTTGCGCCCGAAGCAGAACCATTATCTAAGGTTAATACTAAATTTCCTGTTGCTAATTGAGCAGTAGTTAAATATCCACTAGCTGCTAGTTCTAAAATTTGTAAATTGGTATTTGTTATAGTTCCCCAAAGACCTGCTTTTTCTCCGGTTGTTATAATCTCTAATTGTAAATCTGGTGAGTATGTTGATGCCATAGTTTAATAAGGTTCGATTTCTGTCCAAACATTGTTTGCACCTGGAATAATAGGGTTCCAAGTAATTACCCCTACATTATTAGATGTAATGGTTAGTTTTGAACCAGTTACGTCTATGTTTGCTCCGCCTGTAACTGTAACATCCGAAGCTTTTAAAGTCAAAGGATTTCCATCTATATCTACAGTAACATCAACAGAAGCTGTAACTAAAGCTGATTGTAAAGTTAAAGGAGTAGCTAAAATACTAACATTAGCATCGGCTGTAATAGTTACTAATGCACTTTTTAATACTAATGGATCATTACCAATAATAACATTAGCTGCATCTCCTGAAACACCAGAAGCTCCAATTGAAAGAGTTAATGAATTACCATTTACAACAATAGTAACATTGCCATCATTTGGATTTGATGAAGCAAAAGGTAATTCTGCAAAAGTACCGTTTCCAAATAACATGATTATCTTGCCGTTGCTGCGTTACCGTTTGTTGAAACTAAAGGTTCTGCTGCGAAAGCCATAAAAATATAATTTTCGCCATTAGTATTATCTCCTGAATCTGTTGTTCTTAGTTTAAATCCGTTGGAAAGTAGGTCATACCAAGTTAGTGCAGATTCTGCTTGAGTTATATTAGGAAATAACAAAGAATTATTTGGATTATAACCCAATCTTTTATTATCTAGTATTCTCCAATTATCTCCACCTCTTGACTTAACCATAACAAAAGCTGGTTTAAATCCTGTATAAACAAATGTACCATCTGTATTTCCGTTACCAACATACCCACCCATTTTTGAATAACCTTGAACGTCTGCAAAGCAATACATTATATAATTTTTACCAGAAGCACCAATTTGTGCATCATTAGACATTTTCATGTTAACAGTATCAGGAGTAAAACTTCCCCACATACCATCAGTAGCACTTATAGCGGCATTAGTACTAAGTTGCATATATTTTTGATTTCCCATACTTGCATGATACACATACCAAGCTGCTGAATCTTCAAGTCTTTTGACTATCATAACTTTTGGACTTTTTCCTAAACCATGAGGTAAATAAGCACCATCAACACCATTTCCTGTGTATGCAATAGCACTAAAACCATTTGTTTGATTAAAAGAATAACCTGTTGGTGTAATTGTTGTAGTTGCGTTTGTAGCTATTCCACTTGTAGTTCCAGCTTTCCAATTCCAAGATACAAAATTTGCACCATTAGCATTTACTCCATCATCTGTTCCCACAACAAATCCATCTGAAGTCCAACTTGTTAAAGTTGTTGCAATATAACTTTGTGCAGCATCTAAATTTGGATATATTCTATATCCACCACCTCTTACAGCATCAAACGCATGATGATTTTCTGTAGTAGTCCTAGATTTAATCCAAGTAAAATCGCTTTGAAATCCTACTCCAGTAATTGTTGTATCTGCTGTGTCATTACCTGTGTAAAGGTTAGTATTAAAATAAGCTGATGGTTTTGGTATTGTTGTATAAGCCATTATAAGTTTAATCCTTTTGTTGAGAGTGCAGTATAACCTGTTGGTACGTCATATTCAAATATTCCATTACTTGAAGCATTAGTACCAGCACTAGCTACTGCTGTTGTTTGAAAATATCCATTGCCTGAGTTTATTGAAATAATACCATCGTTTCCATAAGAAGCAGAACCAAAATAATAAGATTCTCCTAAAGTAACATTAAATGCAGACCCAGTTCCAGTACTACCACTTGTTGGGTCTCCACTATTATTCCAAGCATCATTATTTTTTCTAAAATAAATTTTACCATTGTCTAAATCTAAAGCACAAGAAATTATATCTCCTGTAGCAAACGTACTACCATAACTTGTGTTAGTACCATTATTAATTTTGTTTCCATCACTTCCATAAGCATAGGCATTAGTTCCTTCATAACCTAATCTTGCACTAGAATTACTTGCTTGTGTTGTGCTACAAACACCGATAATACTTCTTGGTGTTTGTAATTGATTTACTATTTTACATTCAAAATAATATTTTCCCACACTAGGTGCTAAAGTAGAGTAAACTGAACGCCAAGTATCATTTGTATTGTCTGCTGTGGTATTACCATTACTTAAAACAAATCCACTTGATTGTTGTACTAAGGGATTCCAAGTAGCAAAATTATTATCCGGTGTGTCTTCCATTTGTGTAACTGTTCCACCACCAACAGTAAAATCATTGGTCTTACCACTAACGTCATTACCCATATCAGATGAGTTAGCCATATTTAAAAA
>Ga0209830_10002616_pt1 | contig 14352 bp, 8 predicted proteins | sample ArcticOcean_MG_C_12_FD_187439 | JGI IMG/M metagenome (GOLD analysis project Ga0209830, IMG submission 187439) | Marine microbial communities from western Arctic Ocean - ArcticOcean_MG_CB8_130 (SPAdes) (version 2) | ecosystem: Environmental > Aquatic > Marine > Oceanic | place: Arctic Ocean...
CGCCGTCTGTTCTTCTTCTTCTTCTTCGTTTTCTCTAATACCCGCCGTGTCTAATAAAGTAATCTTCACTCCAGCAACATTTACTTGTGCTTCGACGACATCTCTCGTCGTTCCCTCGACGTCGGTAACGATCGACCGTTCGGAATTCGTCCATCGATTTAACAATCTCGATTTCCCAGCGTTTGGCCTTCCAACGATTGCTAAGGTACACCCGGCGGATAACGACGCGTTCTTTTGCGACGTCGATAGAGCGTTGATTGCAACTTTTCTCGCCTCATCTACTTCTTTCGCTATTTTATTAGAATCCAATGGAATCATCTCGTCATCGAAATCTAATCTCGCCTCGAGCTCGGCCAAAACGTCTATCATCTTCGCCCTCGCTATTTTCACGTCCTGCGATAAACCGCCCCTCAAGGTCTTCAACGCCTGCACGGCGGCCTCGTTCGTCTCTGCCTTAATCAAAGAATACACCGCCTCAGCTTGCGATAAGTCCAATCTCCCGTTCAAAAACGCCCTCATCGTAAACTCTCCGTTCTGAGCTAACCTACACATGTTCGTCCTTAAACATTCGTTCAAGACTCTTTGAGAACATATAGACCCGCCGTGCGTGTGTATCTCAACGACGTCCTCGGCTGTATAACTTCTCGGTTTCTTAAACGGTAGCAGTAGAACTTCGTCTATTATCGCTCGCTCGTTTAAGCGTTCGTTTATTGTCCCGTGCATTATTCTGTGACTCTCGAACTCATCATTATTAATATCGTCATCGTTATTAGTACCATCATCACAATCATCATCAGTCTTCTTCTTCCTCTTCTTCTTTTCATGATCAGTGCTACCACTCTTCTTAAATAACACTTTCGCGATAGCGAACGCTTTACTTCCAGATATCCTCACAATTGCAACCCCGCCTTGTTGTGGGACCACGGGTGTCGCAATCGCCACTATCGTATCATCATCACCCGCGATCGATTTGTTCATCTTCTCATCGAAACCGTTCCTTTCGTCGCTGAAACCACTGTTACGACTACTTATTCTTCTTCTCCTTCGATTGAGACTGAGAACGCGTAAAGCGGCAGTAGTTCGTGAAGAAGAAGAAGAAGAAGTGCGTGGTGATGATGAGTCACAAAATCCTGACTTCGTTCGCATCGATCAAATTCTCGCGCGCATAGTGTGACGCGCGCGCGAAAGTTGTGTGTATCAGGTTGCATAATTTAGGGTTTCATTGTTTAGGGTGTCAGGGTTTAGGGTTTAGGGTACAAGAAAACATTTTGGCGGCTCATAAAATCTAATTAGTAGTATTACGCGAAAGGAGTAAAAGTGAATCATAAACGATCTCTTTCTCTAGAACAAGTTTTTGATCAATAAAAAACAGTCGCGTACGAAAGAGGTACGCACTCAGTACGTCGCATATTTTTCTGAGGCAGTTTTTGTTCCGCGTGATCTGACGACGGATCAGTCGTCGTCGTCGTCGTCTTAGTAATAGTGAAAAGTTTTTGGATTCGACACGCGCGCTCTCATAAAGAACTCTTCTCGAATTCGTTTTACTTTAAACATACTCACTATTGAACCTCTTTTTTGAAACGTTTATAGACAGAGAATAATACGTAATGGCCGGCAATGATGCGAACCCAAAAGCGTACCCACTCGCGGACGCACAATTAACGATCTCAATCTTAGACATCGTTCAACAGGCGAATAATTACAAACAATTGAAAAAAGGGGCGAACGAGGCGACGAAGACTTTGAACAGAGGTATTTGCGAATTCATCGTCCTCGCCGCGGATACTGAACCGCTCGAGATTTTGTTACACTTGCCTTTATTGGCCGAGGATAAGAACGTGCCGTACGTGTTCGTGCCTTCGAAGCAAGCGCTCGGGCGAGCGTGCGGCGTTTCGAGACCGGTTATTTCTGCATCCGTGACGACGAATGAAGGGTCGCAGTTGAAAGCGCAAATTGAGAGCTTGAAGCAAAACATCGAGAAGCTTTTGATTTAAATTCTTTTTTGAATATATAATTAAGGTGTGATGGTAAAGGGGAAGAGAGGGAGAGAAAGAGAGAGAACGCGGCGGCCGAGCGCGCGAGATAAATAGAAAAGATTTATGATAAATGTAAAGCGGACGCCGTGACGATTTCTATACATGCTCTTCAATCAATGAAACTTGTTCAACATGAACAAGAACATTTTCATAGTTTACATGAGAAGCTATATATATTTTTCGAAGGATTTGGCCTGGGTGATGTTTAACTTTAGTTTGTAACGTAACGAAATCAGATTTTGATTCATTCGAACTTTACTCAATTTTATTCATTGACATATCCACACACAGATGTTGCTTCGTGCATGTCGTACTTTGTCCACGAAATCGATCAAAATCAATAAAAACGTAAGAACGACAACATCGATGTCATCATCATCCATAAAAAAGTTATCACCGCCGAGAACGTGCGTGTTTTTGTGCGACGTACAAAGTTGTTTCGAAGCGCCTGTTATCCCGAAATTCCAAAATGTTAAACGAAGCGCGAAAATAATGATCGAAGCGTGTGAGAAGTTCAATTGGAACCTATTCGTTTCCGAACAAGTGCCAGAGAAATTAGGGAGAACTGCTGATGATGTCCTGGCGGTTTTGAATGCCGTGAATGCGATGAAAATAGTTCCCAGTGATGATGAAGAGAACAAAACAAAAGAAAAACAGTTCCCTATGGAGAAGAAGGAGTTCGGGATGTTTAACGAATTAATGAGAGATGAAGATGGAATCGTGAGATGTAGTGCGTTTGGTAGTCACAGTACGTTGAAGCAGTTGTTGTTCAGTAGTAGAAAAGGAGATGCAGTTGTTGAGGAGTTGAGAGTTGTTCTCTTAGGCGTAGAAGCGCACGTGTGCGTGTATCAAACCATAAAACAAATCGTAGAATATAACGAGAGCGTAGGAAAAGAGGCGATCAAAGTGCACGTGTTGTGCGACGGTGTTGCATCGCAGAGAGATACTGATTTAGATATAGCAATGAAGAGGTTTGAACGAATGGGATGTGTTCTGACGACGACGGAGATGTTTTTATTCGAAGAAATGAAAACGAGCGAACATCCGCTATTTAGAGATGTTTCAAAGTTAGTTCGAAAGTACAAGTGAACTTCAAATCAACGCACGTTATATTAACAATTTATACAATAAGCTATAGTAGTGTAGTAGTAAAAACATTTATTAGGCTTTATATTGCGTAGCCTTGAAAGCTTTCGTCGCATCACCGTTCCACTCGCTAATCAATCTCTCTCTTAAAACATCCGCTTGAGATTTTCCAGTGTTCACTATGTTCCAAAGAGGAGCTAAATATTTCTCCTCGCCCAAATTTCTACGTTTCAATCCTTCGTCTGCTAATCCAACTGCTTTTTTACACAACTCTAAACACGTAGTTCCGTTTGCAAACGTCGATCTCAAGCCGTTCGCTGTAACGTCGTTTCTTAACCAATCCCTATCTTCCGCAGTCCAATTTTTACAAATGTTCCAAGCTTCGTCTAAACTCTTTTCGTCGTATAAAAGACCGACCCAAAACGCGGATAAAGCCGTGATCATCTCTTCTGACCCACCATCAGCACCGCGCATTTCCAAATATCTCTTCAAGCGAACTTCCGGGAATGAAGTCGTTAAATGTTGTTCCCAATCATCAATCGTTGGTTTCTCGCCCGGTAAAATTTTCAACTCGCCCTTCATGAATTCTCTAAACGATAACCCAGTGGCGTTGATGTATCCTCCATTTCTGTATATAAAGTACATCGGTACGTCCATCATATATTCGGCATACTTTTCAAACCCAAAATCATCCTCAAAAGCCCATTGTAACGTACCACATCGGTCGTTATCAGTATCTTTCCAAACGTCCGATCTTAACGAGCACATGTTCGCGTCTTTCCCGTCCTTAAACGGCGAATTCGCGAATAGAGCAGTTGCCAAAGGCTGTAAGGCCAAAGACGTTTGAAATTTCTTAATCATATCTTTTTCATTCTCAAAATCGACATTCACTTGAATCGTACACGTTCTGAACATCATATCTAAACCAGTCGTGCCGACCGTTGGCATATACGCCTTCATAATGTTATACCTCCCTTTCGGCATCATCGGTATTTCTTCGACAGAGTGCTTCGGATCGAACCCGATTCCACTAAACCCGTACCCTTTCTCGGCAGCTAACTCGCACACTTGTTTAATATGCGCTCTCGTCTCTCCTAAAGTCTCGTGTAAAGTATTCACTGGCGCTCCGGAGAGCTCGAATTGCCCTCCCGGTTCCAGCGTCACGTTCATACCGTCCTTCGTCGCCCCAATTATATTCACTGATCTAATGGTCCCATCTTGATTCATACAACTACCGACGATTGGACACTTCTCGTTTAACGGTTTCCATCCATACCTCGTACATAATTCTGTCAATATAAAATCAATCACCGCGTACGGCATTCTCTCCCCAGTGGATAAGTTAAATCCGAACTTCTCGTGTTCAGTGCCTATGCGCCAATTCTGTTTCGGCTTCGACCCAGACCTTATGAACTCGATCATGTCTTCTCTCGTACACGGTGGTTTCTTCGGCCCACCTTCTGTAGGTGGTGCCGCTCGCGCGATCGTTTGTCTGCGACCGTTATCGCCCTCTCTTTTGCTGCCATTACTTTGATCATGACTCGGCTTAAGGAGCGCTATTGGCAGTTTTGACGGCTGATTGGAACCTCGATTGGAACGACTTCGAAAGCGCAGTTTTTTATCATCTCGAGCTCTTCTTTGCTGAAAAAGAGCGCTCTTATTAGCTGCAAAGCGAGTCGTCGTCTTCGTCGTTTGGTTTTGCCAGCTAGCGATCATCGCGGTCGAGTTATTGGCAAGGTGGGCCTTTTAACACGAACGAGGAACGAATAACAATCAGAGACGTGGTGCCGAATGATAAATGACGTAAAAAACTAGAAAAGTACACTTTTTTTTCAAACTAGTAGAAGGTGTAGTATTCAAAATTCGATACAACTTCATTCGTTGAAAGGATAAAAACGGTGTGCCCGTTGGTAATAGAGGTCAGGAATAATAATGTCACGCACTGGTCGTTGTTAAAATTGCATTTATAGATGTATAGTTCTCTTCTCTTCTCCTCTCTTCTCTAGTATTATTTATTTATTACCTTCTCGCGGAGCGGACCACTCTACGCGTAAGATCAAGTTATCGTAACCAAACCCATCTAACCTATCAATCGCTCTTTGACCGTCGTCTCTATTAACAAAGTTAACAAAAGCGAAGCCTCTGGATTCTCCAGTCTCGCGATTGAACGCGACGTAAATTCTCGTTACTGGACCAAACGGCCTGAACAACTCTTGTAAATCTTGCTCTCTCGTATCTTCGCTCAAGTTTGAAACTCTCAATGAATTTTCTTCTCTTCGTTTGTTCATAGAATCGCCCTCGCTTGCGCCAGTGGCACCAGCGCGTCTGGATGGAGGGACGTATCCACCACCAGATTTCGCGTCCCCTGGCCCGCCAACGTCCATCATCGCGCTCGTTTTATCGCCCATGGCGGCTAAGTCTTTATACGGACACTTCGTCGTCCAATGATCTCCCTTCTTCCCGCAAATTCTACACACCAACAACGACGTCTGCGACGACGCCATGGCCTTCAATGGATCGTTCGCCTTCTCCAACTCCGATTTCGGTTGCGTCCTCGCCCTTTCAAGAAAAATCTCCTCCAAGGACACGGCAGTCATCGACTCATCGCCTTTCTTATATCTCGCGGCATCGCCGAATCGTTGCCATTGCTTCCTCTGTAACATCTCCGCAGTTACCGTCTTCTTCACTTTGTGTACCCTGACCGTTTTCGTCGATCGACATTTCGATCCATCGGGTTTAATTGAATAAGAAACGATCGTTTTCAGGCCCGTTTTTTGGTCAATAGACACGGTCGTTTCCGGTAATTGGAACAAAGCGTCGTCGTCGACGCCCATGTCATCCGAGTCAGCTAAAGAGATGATCTCATCCTCTCTCTGCGCAGTCTTATTACGTTGTTCGCGATCGACCGAATTCGTCGCCATATCGATTTATTTATATATTTTTTGTTTGTTTATGACGTAAATCACGCGAGCTTCTAATGAAGCCTCGCCGGGTTCGTTTTTGTAAGAAATAGGTCTTTGCCCTTCTCAGACTTTTCACAGCTAAAACGTACGCACAAATGTGTTGATTTTGGTACAAATTGTTTCGGTCTATTTAAAGGTACTACTGGTTTAATAGTAGGATTATATTTTTTAGTCTTTTTAGCTATAATAAAACGTTATTAGATTTTGCTAGTACAAATTGTTTCGGTCTATTTAGTGGTATGATTATGTGCCGCCCTGCTCTCTTTTTCTCGCTCGCTCGCTCGCTCGCTCACTCGTCAATGAATGAATTATTGATAGTACGATTACGCGTCTCAAGCGAAGTAGGACAGGTCAGATTTTTTCTTCGCTTGGACTTGAACGATACCTTCGACGAAATCTTCGTGGTTCACGGTCGTACCGTCGCGTCTTAGGGCTAACATACCGGCCTCGACGCAAACGGCTTTGAGTTGAGCGCCGTTGAAATCATCCGTCCCTCTCGCGAGTTCGTCGTAGTTCACGTCAGGCGAGACGTTCATTTTTCTAGCGTGGATTTGTAAGATGTGCGCGCGCGAGTCTTCGTTCGGGTGCGGGAATTCGATTTTTCGGTCTAAACGGCCAGATCTTAGTAGAGCCGGGTCGAGAATATCCGCCCTGTTCGTGGCCGCGATGAGTTTTACGCGATCGTCCGAGGAGAAACCATCGAGTTGGTTTAATAACTCTAACATCGTTCGTTGTACTTCCCGATCGCCATTTGTGTCGCTATCGAAACGTTTTGTTCCAATGGCATCGATTTCGTCGATGAAAATGATCGCCGGCGCTTTTTCTTTCGCCAATTCAAACGCGTCTCGGACTAACTTTGCGCCGTCGCCGATGAACATTTGCACTAACAACGGTCCAGCTAATTTCAAATAACACGCGCTCGTTTGTGCCGCACACGCTCTCGCTAACAAAGTCTTCCCCGTACCTGGAGGACCGTATAACAAAACTCCCTTTGGCGCTCTTATTCCCAACTTCACGAAATGCTCTCTATGCGTCATCGGTAAAACGATCGCCTCTCTCATCTCTTGAATCTGTTTATCCAATCCACCAACATCGCTATAATCCTCAGTAGGTTTCTCATCAACCTCCATCGCTTTCACTCTAGAATCGTACTCGGCCGGTAATTTATCCAAGATTAAATACGAATCCTTATTCACGCCGACTAAATCGCTCGGCTTTAATTCGCTCGCGTCGACTAAACCGGCGATTGGTAAAAATATAGTCTGTCTCGTCGTCGTCTTTAAGACGACAGCTTTGCCAGATCTTTGCGCATCCAAATCCGCCTGTGCATCCGCTTCCTCGTCCTCATCTAAAACAATCATTTACGTGAGTACGATTTATTAAAACAGTACGTAACGATACATACGCGCAAGTAAAATATATACTACACGGAGAGATCTCGCGAGAAACGCGCGCCCGCCGCCGCGAGTAAGAGACGATCACGCAAAAGAAGACAAACAAAATCAAAGCATGGACGCAACGACGACGACGACGACGGCAAAACAACAACAACAACACTCTCTCTCTCGAAACGTACCCTCGGCCTTCAGATCTAAGACTTCCACGATCGAAGCGACTAAGTATGGCAGCTGCTTATTCAACTTAACCTTCTCTAAACCGTCTCTGACGCGCTCTTTCTCTGAACCGAGATCTAACTGTAACCTATTCGCGTCATCCCTTAAGACTCTCAGTTCGTTCTCCAGTAATCTCACCCTGCTCAGGATATCTTCCGTGGAAGCTTGCTTGAGATCGTCCAAGACCAGGTTCGTCCCATCGTCGTCGTCGAAGACGCCTTCGAGGTCCATTTTTTATTCGTTTTACACGCGCGTGATGTGTGTGTTTTACTAGTGCGCGTATTAATTATGTCTCTCTCTCTCTACCGTTCTCGCACTTTCAAAGAGAGAGAGAGAGAGAAGGAAGAAGAAGAAAAGGAACACGCAGGCGAACGCTCGATAGATGTGGGAGTTCCAAAATGTTCCTTATTGTGAGAGGGAGAAAATAGATTTAGGGTGTTAAACCCTAAATGAAACCCTAAACATATTTTTAGTAATGAAAAAAAAGAGCACCGCACAACGAACACTTTTTTTTATGATACTAAGAGAATGAACGACGCGATTCATGATGAGAAGCAGAATAAGAAGACGCAAACGGGTCAATTATTACAGGACTGTTCGATAGACCTCGGGACGTTCGTAATCAACGTCGATTATTGGGGAACGAAGAACTCTTATTATTTATCGAAATCTTCCGTTGCAGAGAATCCAGGTACTGACGACGACGAGGAGGGAAGAAGGATTGAGAGGAAGAGGCAGTTCTGGTTCTTAACGCACGCGCACGCGGATCATTTAATGAACTTGAAGCCTCGAAGGTTCATGCGCGACGAATGTGTCGATGATGTCGATGATAACCGCGATTATTCGGGAGAGTTTGAGAGCGATTTTAAGATATTCTGTACGGATATCACTTCGAAGGTATTGCTGAGACGGTTTCCAGAGTTTCAGAAAGTCGTGAAAATCTTAGAATTCGATTCGTGCGAAGTCGTTGAAGTGAACGAACGAGAGAGCTTTAACTGCTACTGCTTGGATGCAGGACATTGTCCGGGCAGCGCCATGTTCGTGTTCGAGGGAAAGTTTGGGAAGATCCTGCACACTGGTGATTTTAGGAGGGAGGATTTGTGTTCTGTCTTGAGCGGTAATCACGCATACACGCAATCGAGCGAAGAACGGACAACGGAGAACAACAACAACAACAACAACGATAATAACGACGTTGCAATGTTAACTAGTATAAAGAAACCACCGAATAAAGGGTTCTTTTCTTTACTCGGGGATAGCATGCGATGGTCGTCGTCTCCATCGTCCGAAGAACAAGATTTTGTCGGCAACAAAGTCTGCAGGACGCAATATAAGCAGACTATACCGGCTGTTTTAAGGTACGGCGTTTTACCGACCGTGTTAGATAATAAGCAAACGCCCCCGATTGATGTTTTGTTTTTGGATAATACGTATAACAATCCGTTTTATGATCACCCAACGAGACAAGTAGCTTTAGCGCGAATAGTGAAATTAGTCATGGAAGTAGAGCCCGAAAGGCCAGTGATCGTTGGAATAGATTCTTTAGGCAAAGAAGACGTGATCGTTGCCCTGAGTCAAGCGACGAATTCGAGAGTTCATTTACAAACGCAACGATATCAGGATTGGATAAATTTGGGATATCCCGAGCAATTTGTTTGTCAAAGTTTTAAAGAACAGCCAAAAGAATCAATTAGAGTAAGATGTGTCATGAAAAGCGCGACGAGAAGTAAACCGACGTTGAAAGAATTAGCCAAGTATTTAAAAAATTACAAAGAATGGGGGCCGTTAGTTATTAAACCAACCGGTTGGGCTTCCGTGAGTGATCAAATTCGCGACGAAGATGAGAAAAAAGATGCAGACAAAAACAAAAACGAGAACATGACGAGAGAAGAGAAAATGGAACTCGTTATTAGATCCGTTCCTTATTCTTTGCATTCGTCGTATCGAGAGATTGAAACGTTTGTCAAACGAGTGCAACCGAGAAAAATCATTGGAAACACCAGAGATGATACGCCAAAAGAAGCGGAACGAAAAGGTTTATCTAGCGTTCGATCCGTCGATGTTAAAAGACTAGAGACGTTTTTGCGTCCATCTTCGCAAGAGGAAGTTTTGGAATTTCAACCGCCGATCGCTCAATCGACGAAACATGATAATCTACAATTTGTTCAGATGATGAATCAAGTGACGAATACTATGACGCGTTTGCCACACGATTCGATTTCAGATGTGCGATACGTCTCGTCGCCGCATGGTGTTAAACGCGACGTGCAAGAAACCTTAAATAAGATGCAAATCTTGTCTCCTTCGAAGCAAACGACGAAACATACGCTCGTGAATAAGTTGCCGTTGAAACTGGTTAGAGTACAATTGGATCAGCCTTCTGCTGCTGCCGAAGAACAAGTTCTTCCAGAAGCGACGATAGATTATCGTGGCGGAGGAGAGGACGAGCCTGAACCTTTTGGTGGTAATGGACTCGGAAACGAAGAAGAAGAAGAATCGCAACATACAGGAAAAAGCTCTCCCTTAAGATCTGATGGTGATGATAAAAGTCAAAAGTTTGTGTCCGAGCAGCAGAAATTGTTTGCTACGCGCGAAGAAAATCTCATGCAATCAATTGTAATGAACGAAGAGGACGAGCGTTGGTCGAAACAAACTTTCAATCCAAGAGCACACAAGTCTTGGCTGCACGAGAGTTGGGTGCAATGTGAGGCAGAAAAATGTGGAAAGTGGCGAAGAATGCCCGTAACAGTGGCGCGTAGGTTGATCTCTTCGAAAAATTTATCCCCCCCGCGAAAGAAATGGACGTGTTCAGATGGACGCGACTCGAGGTTTGATGCGTGTGAGAAACCGCAAGAGGTTAAGGATGAAACTATTCGTGAGTTGATGGCTGAATCGAATACGGAAGAGATGACGAAGCTCGTTAGGCTCGCAGGTTTGGGTTTGATGCCACAAGAATTAGCTCTCGATGACGCTTATATTGCAAACATTGATCATTTGGAGGAGCAAAGAAAACACAAAGCGAAAGATCAACAACCACAACATCAACAAGTCTCGGGTTTATTGCAGAAAGAAATGTCAAAAGAAGAAGAAGAACGGAAACCGGAACAACCAGAAAAAGAACCGGAATTAGATGCAGAACCGGAATTAGAACAAGAAAATACTACTAAGAGTGAAAACGAAGAGGAAAATATCGATTGGAAATCTCTTCGCGGGGTCGTTTCTCACGACACAGAGATGTATTGCTCATCTACGAAAGCCAACTTTTACGCAGAATTAAGACGGTGGAAAGAAGAGGTTTTATACGCATCTAAAGAAAATTTAGGTAAAAATCCACTTGATATCTCCGACGACGAGGATGACAATAGTGACGATGATGACGATGATGATGATGACGATGATGACGAAAAAATAGAAGAAGAGGTAAAGCGGCCGACGCTCGTTGAAATGCTTTCGGACGAAAAAACGCCCTCAGAAGAAATTGTTTTACACATTCAAACTAAAGCGACGATAGAGGAGCTTCGTGCAGCGCATCCTATTTTGTTCTGGGGCAAATACACGAAAGCAGATGACGAAAGATTGCTAAAGGATAGTATGTCCGAGCGCCTATTTGGATTCATTCTTGAAAGAGATGAAAAAAATCTGATGCAAGAGTTGCAGCAGCAGCAAGAAGAGGAAGAAGAAGAAGAAGAAGAAGAAGATGATGATGACGAACAAGCGCAAAATGATAGTGAAAGCGAGGAAGGCGATGCTTATGGTGTAGGCGACGACAAAAATGACAAAAAGATAAAAAAGCAGGTCGGAGGAATTGGACTTTTGCCACAACTTCCAGATTTGGAGCGCGCACCGGCTGGTACATTCATGGCAACCGCGCATCTATGTATACCAAGAAATACTTTAGAGCGATTGGTGTTTGAAAAAACTGGAAGGGATTTTTCGCTCTGGATGAACCCTAAAGCTGCGCGGTGGAAACTTGCTTTAATGATCGACGAACAAACGTTGCGAAAAGAGATTGATAAGTATAATACTAAGAAATCAGATTTCGCCAAAGATGGAGAGGAAGAAGACGAAAAAGGTAAAGAAGAAGGAGAAGAAGAAATTCGTCTCCGCTTACGTACTCTTCCATTTCACGAGTTACGAAAGGAGTATGAACAGCTCAGCGGCAAAAAATTGTGCTCTCATAATAGAGCATGGATTATTAAGAAATTAGTAAAGATGAAAGTATATGGGGGAAGAAGGAGAGAAGTTTTACGTAAAAGAGTTCGAGATGAGGAAGAAATCCAGACGAGGAGGAGAATGCGCAATCTTGCGGAAATTTTAGCCGAAGAAAATGAAGAATCGGGTGAAAAAGAATCGGAACCTGAATTAGAGAATACGGAATTGGACGGTATAGAAATAGACACAGAAATGGGAGAAGAAGTGAAACAATTAGGACTGCGCCCTGGAACTGCTAAATTTGCGGTTTACGTCATTTTAGTGCGAGCAGGCAGAGATGGGATGAGCATAAAAGATATTGTGAATGAGGCAAAACGCTTAGAATTATTGGACTGGAAGAGTGCCAAGCGAAAAGAAAATTCAATTCTCAGAGTCCTCTCGAACGCAAATAATATTTTCAAGAAAGTTGCAAATGATTGTTACGCTTTAAGAGCGTATCACTCCGATGATTTTTTTGTAGAAGAGGAAGAAGAAGAAGAGGAGGAAGAAGAAGATGATGAGGATTATAATGATTTGAGGAAGAATACATCCCCGCCGACGATGATACCATTGCAAAAAGGTGACGAGACAGGGTATGAAGATGCTAAAGCTAAGTTTGTTGAAAACGATAACAAAGACAACTCAAACGAAGTCATGCCAGAAACTGGTGACAAAAAAAAGAGTGGAATCAATCGATTCTTACATAGCTTTATGCGGAAAATGTAGAGTGATAGGAACATCATTAAACCGCAAACCGTTTAAACTAGCAGCAGCAGCGGTGGCTAAGGAAGCAGCGCGCAAAATGTAATTGTATTTCTAATTAAAATTTTAGTAAAGTATCTCTCTAATTATTTCTCTTCGTAGTGTGCCGCGTTAGTCCATGTCTTGACGTCTGAGCTGCCTAAGCTGCTCTTCGTTATCCTGTGGTTTTGGTGCTTTTGTGCAATCATGTCGGCACGATGGACATACGCGAGAGCGTAATAGCCAGGTGTCAATGCACTCGCAATGATATGAATGGCCACACGATAATTTCTTAATATTCTCTCCTCTTTCTATATCAGATAAGCACACGGAGCAACTCGCGCAAGAACTTCCATTATTTCCTTCGTTTCCATTTGCCGTGCCTTTCGGCATCGCGTTGATTTCTTGTTGCGTCAACGGAGCTTCAGCTAAGTTCTCGTCACCGTGCGTGTGGAAACTTGCGAACCCGTGCATTGCGTTTAAGAGATCACCGAATCCTCGAATATCGCCAAACCCTGGTGGTGGTGGCGCCTGCGGCGGAACTCCCATGCTGCCGGAATGGGTTTGTTCCATTTGATGAAACATATTTCTAAACGCGCGCTCGAATCTATCGCCGGTATCGTTCAATACGGCTTCTCTCGTTTCGCCTTGCGCTCTTGCACCGATAACTTCTCTAATCATAACTAAAAACGGGTCATTCCCGATCATCCCTTCTACGGCCGCTTGTTGTGTTTGTGCGTTTGCGCCATCAACACCACCTGCTCCTCCAGTGTTTGGACCGCCATATTGAACGGATCTAAAAATGGGACCTTCTGGACCTCCAATTTGAACTTCGAAACGCATAGCTCGTCTTCTCATTGAATCGCTCGCTCGTTCGTTCACTTCATCGACTCTTCTCCTCGTCCTCCTATTTTGTTCTCTCCTATTTTCCTTCATTTGCATTCTTATTGCCATAACCTCGTCTAAATAATCTTGCAATAACTCGTCTGGCGCCTTGCCGGTTCGCGAACACTCCTGCGCGAGCGCGAAGTCGTCGCCTGCGGATGTTAAATACAACGGCTTTGCTAAAATCTCTTCCTCGGCGAGTTCATCAATAGCCTGTAAATCATTATTTTCATCACCATCATCATCATCATCATCGTCACCCTCGTTATCTTCAGTCGTCGTCGTTTCTCTCTCTCGTTGTCGTTGTTGTTGTTGTTGCTGTTGTTCAACATGTCTTTGCAATTGCTGTTGATGTTGCCCAAACATATGTCTCGCGTGTGCCATTGCAACACCGATCGCCACGGCCCCAGGAATTCCCCGCACACCGCTCTGTCCCTCTGTTCTCATCGCCCGACGTTCCTGCTGTAGCTGCTGACTCGGTCGTTCTTGCGCGTTACTCTCCAGCACATCATCGTCAGTAACCGTAGTAGTTTGTTCAACAATATTCTGCGTCCTTGGCGACGTAGCAGGTGCCCTACTGTCCCTAAATCTCGACGCGTGTAATCTCCTTATCTCCTCTAACTGATTATTATTATTATTATTATTATTATTATTATTATTATTGTTATCGTTATTGTTATTATCACTACTCATTTCTTTACTTATTTATATATCTCTGAAGAAGAAGAAGAAGAAGAAGAAGAAGAAGATTTCGAGAAAACTAATAATTTTTTTTTTCCAAAATCAAAACCCTAAATCATGCTATCATAGTTGAAAACCCTAAACACACTGGAAAGT
>Ga0209830_10002618_pt1 | contig 14345 bp, 22 predicted proteins | sample ArcticOcean_MG_C_12_FD_187439 | JGI IMG/M metagenome (GOLD analysis project Ga0209830, IMG submission 187439) | Marine microbial communities from western Arctic Ocean - ArcticOcean_MG_CB8_130 (SPAdes) (version 2) | ecosystem: Environmental > Aquatic > Marine > Oceanic | place: Arctic Ocean...
CTGGACCAAATATACCATCAGCAGGTGAAATATCAAGTTTCTCTTGTACTTCTGCTACTAACGGACCACGTGATCCTACTCTAATAGTTTGATTATAATCTGTTTCTGGCTCTTCAAAGTCACCACCGAGTACATCCATTGCATGTAGGTAATGTTTCTTACGATCGTCTAATCCAATAGTACCACCGTTAATACGCTTTGTTGCTCCAACGACATCCATGTTATCACAATACTTGTTTATGCCGTTACTATCCCAGAACCAACATGCTGAGTCTAGTGCGCCTTTCTTTGTGCGTACATAATCAGTTGCTTCTTCTGGAGATATTTCCATCTCTTTTGCAAATTGTGTATAGTTGTAACGTCCAGTTAACTGAAGTATGCCACCACCACGAAACTTCCAACCGTCACCGCTATTAGTGTCACCGTTGTCCATACGTGAAGCGTAAATAACGTTTGCAATTTTTTCTGGTTGTCTGTGATATGGGTTTGCATCTCTGTTTGCTCTTCTAAAATATTTAGGGAAAATTGTATTCAGTGCTTTTGCACTATAATTTAGGTTTTCACTCAATACTCTAAAGCCGCCACTTTCGTGTCCACACTGTGCTACAAACATTGCTACTCGTTCCGCTGTATTTACTTCCCATAAAGGAAGTACTTCTAGCATTGCTTCGTACCAATCTTTCCAGTCATCTCTGTGAATTAGCTCTTCAGCCATCCACGGTTCAAAATCAAAATTAAAATGTTCTTTAGCCATGTTCTTTATCCTTTTTTTGGCAATAGTTGCAACGACAGTAATCACATACTTTTATAGAATATTCTCTACCATCATAATCTTTTTCCATACGATGGTGCGACCCTCCGCAATGTGATTGATGTCCACAATTTTTACAACTATTCATATCGATATTTATGTAATACGTTCTAGTACAAGTGTACTTCCTGAATTTTCAAGTGTAATCTTGTTGCCGTATTTTGTTATGTTATAGTCGCCGATGTACTTTGATAGGTAGATAATCTCTGCAAAATCTTGTGTATTAAATGATTCAGCAATATTTTCTAATGTTCTAATTGTAGGACCAAAATCGATAAATTTAAAATGTACTGGATTAGCATATGACTTGTTAATTGTAAGTGTATCATTACTTTCTAGTACAACAGAATCAACATAACTTTTATTAAAAAAGTTTTTATAATTATTCATGTTAGATTCTTGTACAGTAATACCGTACTTCTCTGGGTCTGTAGGTACATGAGCAGTTAAACTGTCTATAGATAATGCATGTCCTTTAAAACTTTTATAATAACGGAAACGCCATTTATCTACATTAGATAGACTACCAACGCCATCCATAACTTCCATTATGTTTTCGTTAACATCTCGATCTCTTTCCATTTCAACAAATACTTTATAAGTTCCATCTGCTTGTTCGCCTGATGTTACATCAGCATCTAAAATAAATGGATATCCACCTTCTAGAAATTTTACTAAATCGTCAGCTGGTTCTTTGTGAGAAACACTAAAACTTAGTGTAACTATATTTTTATCAGCACCCATCTTACTTTTGAAACTATCAATTTCAAATGTATTATCTATTAAATTTGTTAAGTCGCCTTTTCTTAGTCCCATTATATTGCTGGCTCCATTGGTGTAACTTCTGGCGTCATAGCGCCTGCAGCATCCATAGGTGCAGACATTGCGGCTCCGTCTGCTGGTTGTTCAGCTGGAATTGGACCAGCACCGTCTATTTGTTGTTGTATATCTTGTGTTCCACTGTAAATATCTGCAATTAGTTTTTTTGGCATTTTAATTGTAACAAGCCAAATACCGTGCTTATCAAGTTTTCCTTTTTTACTACCAGGACGGATGTCTCCAGAATTTCTAATTTTTCTAGGCTTAACTACTTCTTCTTTGCCCATGAAAACTTTACAGTCGTAGTCTAATAAACGCTTGCCACCCATTGGATCAGGCATTTGACTGCGAGGCCACATAAATGAACAGGTTACCCAATGTCTATCAATTTTTGGACCTGCAGCTAATTCACCGTTTTCCCAATTATCGTAAACATAGAGGTCTAGTTCATCGAGTACTCTTTCAAAATCTTTTAGTACTTGAAATGAAGTGTTACTATCGTAAATGCCTTCAATGTTCTTTACAATGTCGTAGATATCTTCCATATATTCATCCTATTAACTTATACACTTATTTATCACGATTTGTCTCTTCAATAACATTTCTGTAAATGATTTAGGTCCAATGCTAAATACATTTGTAGGGCACAAGCCCAATCGGGTACGAGGCCCTACTTACACAATCCATGTAAGGAGGACACTTAATGGGTGCAAAAAGAAAGAATGCCAAACAGCATTCAACTAACAATCACAGCAACGTTGTGAGCATAAACACTTTTCAAAAAAAACAATCAGTTAATATACTTCCAAGAAATAGAAACCAAGAACAATATGTACTAAAACTACTAGACGATACTAAGGACATAGTCTTTGGAATTGGCCCTGCAGGTACGGGAAAAACTCTGTTAGCGGTTCAGGTAGCTGTCAAGCTGTTCAAGGCTGGAAAAATTGACAAGATAATTGTAACCAGGCCCGCAGTTAGTGTGGACGAAGATTTAGGATTCTTACCAGGAACGCTAGAAGAAAAAATGGCACCCTGGACAAGGCCTATATTTGATGTACTACGCGAATACTTTAATGCTAAGGAGATAGAAGGAATGATCCAAGAAGGCATTATAGAAATAGCACCACTAGCATATATGCGAGGTAGAACATTCAAGCATAGCTTTATTCTTGCAGATGAAATGCAAAACGCAACCCAAAATCAAATGAAAATGTTATTAACTAGATTAGGCGACAAGTCTATGATGGCTGTAACAGGAGATTTGAATCAGGCTGATAGGCTCAAAGATAATGGTTTAATAGATTTTACTAGACTATTAGAATCAACCAATCAATCATGTTTGGACATAGTCCAATTCGAACAAGGAGATATTGAAAGGCACGCAGCTGTAAAAGCTGTATTACAAGTCTACGGAGACGAGTAAAGAAAGGGGCTTTATGCCCCTTTCAACTGTACTAATAAAAATTCGTGTCTTGTATAAACGTATGCCCAATAAGGGCCTTTTATAGGCGGCTTACCGTTATGATCATAATAGGTAAGTCGAATATGGTAATTCTTTAACCATATAAATTTCCCACTATTACTACGCACTGGCCACCAAGCAAACTTCTTTACATAAGAGTGTTGTCGATCTCTTTGCCAGTTAGCTCCCATCATAGTTTTTATAGATCATTCATTAGCGGAAATATTTCTGCAATAACTTTTGCACAAGCATGTGCAATTTCCATATGTTCTTTTTGTGTACCGTTGGCACCACGTAACTGAATATAATGCACCCAACTACGAATTGTGCCATTCATATACAAGCGGGTTTTAGTAATACCTTCTGGTAATACTTTACGTGCTTGTTCTTTAGCAATACCTTTTTTAATAGCCCAATCGTATTCTTTTTTTGCTAGATGAGCAATACGCATTTGTGCGTGTAGCCAATCAAGTTGAAGTTTTTCATCTTCAACGTCAACACTGTTTTGTCTATTTTTAGGATCTTGTAAACGTGCTTCTGAGTATTCAAACATTTCACCCTGTTCTTTAGGATCAGCATAACGTTGACTAAACTCCTGAAAAGCAAAACTACGATGACGTACAATTTGGTGTGCAATATCCCTAGTTGTTTCAATTTCTAAAGTAGCATTGACCATTTCTAAAGGTGACCAATGCTGGTGTTTGATCAAATACTTAATCAAACGTTCACTTGTTTCTGTATTAATTTGTGCTGCAGGGTTTGATACTTTTGCACAAAATGCAATAAGTTCTTGTAGGTCTGTTAATCCTTCTGCTTCAAACTCGTGTGTTGCTTTGCTGTAACTTACTAACTTTACATTCATTTTTTGTGATCTCCTAGGTTAAACGCTAATATCTTTTTTTCTACTCCTGGCAATCCGTGTTCTGCTTCATGCAATAAGTAACTTGCAAATAATACAAACATTCCCGGAGTAGGTTCAATAGTTGTTATTTCTGTGGTGTACTTAGTATCGTATCGTGCATGTTGATATTTGCACATTGGATTGGGACTACGTAATTTTAATTTACCTGCTTGTTTGTTTGCTGTAATATAAAATACGCCACTAAGTCCGTATACACCGTGGTGGTGTTCTTCATGATAATTTTTCTCAGTTTTATATTCCTGTATCCAACTTTTAATATTTGTCTCGTCGGCATCTAATCCTGTGCTATCTAAAAATTCTTGTTTTGCAATACATATCTCTTTATACAATAAGGGATAATCTCTTGGTACATTAACACCTTCGTGTAATACACTATAATTATTAAAATGTCCATCTTGGTTATTATCTAATTCGTTGTGTACTCTTGCTGAAGATGTAAGTGCTTCGTCAATTACTTGTTGCGGTAATTGTTTAATTAATACTGGTACTGGAAAAAATTCATAAATCATTTAGTCTAACGGCCAAGGCGCCTTCCCCTGTAGTTCTTCGATACGCCTCCGAAGAAATCCTATCGTTGTATGTATATGTCCTGTATCGTGTTCTTGCAAAAGGGTCTTATAGTATTCTATTTCTTCTTTTAAAACATCTAAGCGTACTATGTCATTAATTAATTTATTCATGTTAACCAGTCCTATGTATAATATGTAATCCATAAGGTGTTTGGATAGGCTCGTCTAATAAGTCGCCAACTTCGTGGATCATACATGCGTTATACAGCTCGGGCGTAATGCCGTCATTGAGATCAAACCAACCCAAGTCTCCATCTCTATACCAACTGTGTTCACATGCACTGTGTTCTTTAACTGCTTGCTCCCAACTGTATCCACCCTTTTTAAGATCTTTAATAATTTCCTTTGCTTCGAATACAGCAAAGTATATTCCTCTTGAGTGGCTACTGTTTAGTGCTGTGTCAAAACTAATAAGTATATGACTACAGCGTACCTTTTTCATATGATTTGTATTAAATGTCTTTTCTAGTGCCATCGAAGTGCTCTCTTGTTAAAATAATTGTGTCTTGATACATTCTGCTATTAAATGCAATTTGATTTAACATATCACGTTGTACTGTTTGATAACTATGTATAGTAACTCCTACAGTAATCCTATCTTCATCACCTTCAACTTCTGGTACAGAATGATATAGTTCACAGGGAATCATATGTATATATCCTACCTTGTTCTCAGCGGTGTATGCTTTCTGGTTAAATTCTTTGTAAGTTATACCCGGCTTAGTAGGGCCACTAATAAAAATGTTTGCTGTAAAACTTTTACCTATAGTTCCTGTATGATTGTGCCAATCAATACCTTGACCTTTTCTATATACATTAACCCAGCTTTGTACGACAATAGGCCAATCTAAATTTGGATTAGTTTGCGATAAACAATCAGCAAGCCTATCAGCGTATTGTGGAAATGCTTGAAAAAAGTTATAACGGAAAAAATTATTTGTAGTTATTGCATCAGTTGCGGCACCGTCAGACTTATATGTATCAAAGCCTTGTTCAGTAAGCTCGCGTTCTATATTATAAGCATATGTTTTTATTTCATCACATTCTTCTTGTGAGAAAAACGGTAGCTCTAAATGCATTTATTTTTTATCCATTATCTGTTGCATTTGTAGTTCTTTGCCAACTATTTCTCTTAGCTCAAGTCTATTTCCGTATGGATCCATACTTTCATATTTTGTTAGACAATCACGTGCATTAATATCTTTCCAGGTTTCTTTCTTACCATCTGGCCATTTGATTTCATAACTACGTAGTGTCTTATCCCAAGATTTAGGCGAGCCTTCTTTCATGTAGGTGGTTGTCATTAATCACCCTTTCCAGGTTTTTCACTAAAGTGTTCTTCTAGTTTATTAGGTACGCCGTTCCAATCTTCAGCATCTGCCGGAACATCCTCTTTACGCATCTGAGTAATATTAGGCCAAAGTTCGCTATACTTGCGATTAATTTCTTCCCATTTAATTGCTTCTTCAGGCACTCCAAACGCATTGTCTGCTAGAATAGCATTAACAGGACATTCAGGTTCACAAACACCACAATCAATACATTCATCAGGATTAATTACAAGCATATTTTCACCTTCGTAAAAACAGTCTACTGGACAAACTTCTACGCAATCCATATGCTTACATTTAATACAATCTTCGTTTACTAAGTATGTCATTATAACCTCGCTAATCTAATCAAGGTCGCTGCTAAGTTAATCTCAGGATCAGCAACAAGTGTATGATCAACTAATCCTTGTTTAATAGTTAGTACTGCTGTATCTTGTTTTTCGTCATCACCAAACAATTCAATGTTGTCATACAGCCAGCGATAGATCTCTTCCATTTCTTCTGAACGTACAGCACCACATAATAGTTTACGTGCCTCATTTATTTTGCCTGCCTTAAACAATTCAACCATATCAAGTTTCCAGTCAGCTTCACCGGTGTCACCTTCATTTGGTTTTAACAAACTGTTATCTTGCACATTCATTTGTACTGTATTAATACATTTACGCAAGTCTGGATACGTTGCTTTAACATAAGTGTCAAGTGTATCTAAGTCTGGAGTTACACCTTCTGTAATGAGAATCTCAGCTACTCTTGCTGTAAACTCTGTTTGATCAATTTTAGCAATGTGAAAGCCCTGACAACGTGAATGTAGTGCAGGAATAATTCTGTTAGGATAGTTGCAAGTTAAAATAAATCTACTTGTAGTATGATACTCTTCCATCACTCCACGTAGTGCCGCTTGTGCGTTGGGCGACAAATAGTCAGCCTCGTCAAGTAGTACAACTTTAAAGTCACCAAACGGAATCATTTGTACAAAGTTTACAATTTTATCTCTAACATCATCTACACTGTTTGTACGACTAGCGTTTATCTCCAACACGTCTAAATCGTTTAAATCTAACTCGTTGAATAATAGTTTTGCTAAGGTCGTCTTCCCAATGCCGGCATTGCCAGAAAATAATAAATGTGGTATAGTTTTGTCTTTTATCCATGTCTTCACCTGATTTCGTTGTGCTTCATCTCGAAACACATAACCGTCTACTGTCTTAGGACGATACTTCTCTACCCATAATTCTTTCAACGTTGTACTCCTAATTCCTTGTATGCAATTTGAATTGCCTTTGATTGATAATATGCATCTGCTAATGCGTTGTGTAAGTCGTTCTGTATTAGTTTACGTGGATCTTTCTCGCAACAAGCAAAAAGTGTTCTAGAATCTCTTATTTGCCAGAAGTTCCACGGAATAGGCTTTCCGCCTTGGCGGAACATGTTTTCCATTATGGTATAGTCAAAACCGTATCCTTGTCCCCAAAACGTATCAACACCAACACTAAACTTGCTTAACTTGCGTAAAGACTCATCTACTGTAATAGCATCTTTTTGATTGAACGCTTCTTCCATAATCTTAGGATCCTGCTTACTCCACCATTCAATTGTATCGTCACTAACTGTGCGACCAAGACTGTCTTGATCGTCGATGCTAATTTTAAAATACAATTCACTGTGAGGTTCACTATCATCTAATGGATTAAATTTAACACACCCTATACTTAGTACAGTTGCTTCTGGGCAAGTGTCAATTGTTTCGATATCTATAGTTGCATGTGTAGTCAAAAGAAAACTCCTATTAGTTAATACATATTATAGCGTATAAACTAATAGAAGTCAAGTCTTTTTCTACCTAAAGATCGCCGTCTTGTCTATTTTCTGAATAATACGGATCAAACGAACCGCCTGGATAACGTGCTTCTAATTTGCGTACATTTTCTGCAATTACATCATTAGGGTCGATGTTTAATGCACGGCATGAGTTTACCCAATACCACATAATGTCGCCAAGTTCACGTTTGGCATGAAACTGTGTTTCTTCTGACATTGGCTTACCTTGGAAGATGCATTTCTTTACAATTTCCATAAACTCACCACCTTCGGCACTAATGCCTACAGCGCCAGTTAATAATGTTGCCATATTAACTCCAGTTTCTTCTTGGATTTCATTCATATGTTTGTACATTACATGAATGTCATTTGATGCATCCGATGTAACTTCTTGTACGAAGTCTTTATATTTGTTTAGATCAATGTTACTCAATTTCTTTACTTTCCTATCGTACGTTAACAAATTGTTGTGGGTCGATATCTGCAACAGCACCGTCATTATATTCGTTGCCTAATGTTATATCGTCCGGCTTCTCATCAGATACAGCAAGAATACTTTCAGTTTCTACCATTCTTAACATAAGTTTTTCACCGCTGTCTCTTTCTAATTCAATACCACGAGTCCATCGACCGTGTTCAATTAGCACCCATTCGCCAACTTCAAATGGATCTTTATTGGTTGGACCTTTAGCATATACTTTAGCCCAACGTGGATAGATACCTCTAGTCTCACCATCGTCACTTCTAATAATTAGTCCGCCAGCTGTCTTTTGCTCACCAAAATGCATATGGCTAACTAATACTCTATTTTGTACAGGCCTAAGTTCGCCTTTAATTTTAGGTGTTACTTTAAAACCACCGCCGTCTAGCTTCATAATTTATTGTCCTTTTTGAATAAAGTTTCCGTTATCATCTTCTACCCAATCATCAGTTAGATCTTTTTGATCTTGATTAACTGGAGTTTCTTCTTTGATACCCGGATTAGATGCATAGTACTCGTTCATAATATCTTCACGCTTGCGAGTAATTTGTCCACCTGGACCTAATTCGTCTCCACGAGCATTTACTCGCACATTACCTACTGCAGGTGTTAGTTCGTTTTTTTGACGTAGTAAATCCATATCAACGATTTTACCGTTAGCACTTTTATGTAACTTACGTCCTGTTTGTTTCATTGGCATAATTATACCTCCTTAGTTATATTAGTACTTATCTTAAGAACTCTCTCCAATCCAGGTCAAACTGGACGGAATCTATTTTGTGTACACCTATTAAGTATAACACATAACTTGCTACAGAGCTACCTCTACCTACACCCCAAACAATATTATTCTCACGCATAAAGTCTACAAGATAAATCATATAGCGTAGTAAGTCGTGCATACCACGTGCTTCATATTCTCTAAGTTCTTCCCATATACGTTCTTGATGGGGGATTTCCTCACAGGGTATTTCTGCTTTACCTAATACATACTTGTATACATTAAGTTCTTTATATTCATCGGGCATAAACCATTCGGACTGTAACGCACCGTCAAAGTCTTTCTGCTCTACATCAATTGGGATATATTGTTTAAGCTCAGGTAAGTACTGATCACGCATTGCTGTGTTAAATTGATCAATATCGTCACCCGGATCACACAATACCACATGACATTTGTCAGCATGACCGGTGTAGATCATATCAACTAAGTCTTTATTTGTAAATCGCGGAATACCGAGAGAGTCTGTTTTCATAAGCATACATGTATTTTAACTGATATTTATTAGATTGTCAAGAGAATTTTCGCCATTATCAGTAGGCATCATTGCTTTTGCTCTACGGGCTCTTGCTTCTTCTTTAAACATTTCTAATATATTACCAACTTGCATTTGTAGTTGGGGATTATGCGACTGCATATATTTTCGTGATAGTTCTAATACTTTATCTTCAACTTCAGAATCTGACAATTTAGAAAAACTATCTACTAAGGGATTAAACATTAAGTAAACACACCATGACTTTGTGCAAATAAAGACGTTCCGCCATTAGTTGTCCAAAAGTCAATAATCATAGGGTTTGATGAACTTGTAACTATAAACGGATCAGGAAAGTTTGCATCAGTTTTCATAGTTGCTCCGCCTTCTCCTGCAAAAATAACTGTTCTAGCTACATCATTTGCTGTTATCTCTAAACGCATTTTACCTAACTTGCCACTTACAGGAAGGTCGGCAATTGTTAATGTAACATCTCCAGTAACTTGTACAGTTTGGTAATGACCAAACGCCCAACTAATATTTTGAGATGTTCCAACAGCTCCGTTTGCATATACTGTTTCAGTATTTGCTTGCATTTCTGCTTCTTGGATTTTACTGCCGTTAAAATCATTATCGGCATTTAGTTTAGCTGTTGATGATTGTAAAGTTGTAATTTCAGTAGAGGCTGTTTCTAAACCTGCTTTAGTTACACTAAAATTTGTACGAAAGCCTTGACTATCGTTGTCTTGTCCTGCTACAGGATATGCTTCGTTGTATCCTGTTAATGTTATGTTACTGGCCATATTTATTTCTCCTGCATTATATTTATCATTGTTACACGTTGTAATCGTAATTTGCGAATACTATATACTGTTCGTCTGATACACCCTGCGTACTATCTATTAATACGCGGTCAATATCAAAGTCAAATATAGAAAAGTCTATATTTTCTAAGTTTAATTTATTTGCCACTGTTGCACTCGTATTTGGTTTACAATAGCATAATGGTATTGCACTTATCATACCTAATTCGGCAATTTGATTTGCTTGACTTGATCTCATCCACAAAGGCATAAAATTCTTTTCTGTGTCTCCGATTGATCTTATGTTATCTTTTAAATGATCAAGTGAACTATTATATTTAACAGTATCTTGTGAGCCGTCTATTGTTATTGCTTCTAAGTCGACTGTTACTGTATTCTCAGGATCTGGTCTCAATTTACGACTTGTTAACACTCCTGGAATAAATGGTACTTGGTATGGATATCCTGCTCTGTTTAGTACATCAAAATCAGGTGCTATTTTTATAGGAATGTCATTTGTTGTAATATTTTGTGATTTAATAAAAACACTGTCTCGTTTTTGTACTTTTAAGTCGTCACCAAACTTATGTATAACATCAATTTTGCCACCTTCTCTTGTACCAATTCTAATTTTATAAAGTTCACTGTCGTAAAACTCGTCAGATGATGTGTACTTGGTACTGTTCACAAGTATTTTATCGTTGTTAGATATTTTAATTTGTTTCTTAGACTTCTTTGTTGTTTTTGATTGTTGAGGATCTATAACTTCAAGATAAACTATTTCGTATACTATGTTTTTTGTTCCGGGAGTTCTAGCAATAGCAGTTTTAATCTTTCCTAATTGATATCTTTTCCTTTTTGCATTTTGAGATAGCTTCCCTACATATTCTCTTACATTTTTAGTTTCAATACCAGGGTATAATAACATTTTGATTGTACTTTGTAAACCAAAACTAGGATCGTTTGGACGATACAAAGTTTCTGGTGTAAAAATTGAACTGTTATTAATTATGTCAGCATAACTTCTTCGCTTTTCAGGAGTCATCATCGGAGCCATATACAAGTTACTATATAATTTATTATCAGGATCAGCAAGGGTAATAGTAAACTGTCTATCAATTGCACTAAATCCAAATTGATCTTGTGCTGTAATAGTAAATTTATATGTTCTATCAAATCTAGTAGCATTTTGATCTAGTTTTAAAGATCCTGAATCAAATATAGTTAATCCAGGCTTTCCTGCTGTACCAAAGCTAGTAACCTTACCAATTATTTCACCGTCTAGTGATAGTGTCAGTCCTGGTGGAAGTATACCTGATTTAATAGTATAAAGTAATGTTCCATTTGGGACCGTTGTAGTAGCACTTACTGATAATGTGCTTATGTAATTTGCACTAAAGTTTCCAAAGTTTGCAGATGTGTTCCAGTTAATTGTACTATCAATTTCGCCTAAAAGTTTTATTGTAAACTTCTTTTTACTTATTGCTACTTCTTTACCTGACAAAGTTATAGTACCTAAGTTTACAGTAGCTGCTTTTGGAATAGTGTCTAATAAAGGTGTAGTAAGATTTAATATATCATATTCTGTGCTAACTGTAGATAAAACATTTAAAACTTCATATGTTCTACCTAAGTAAGTAAACTCTCTTCCGGGTATTTGTTGTAAGTATTGGGTATCAAACTTATTAATTTTGACTTGAGATAAGCCTTGGTTAGTTTGCTCATAAGCATATTTTAAAAGTTGTACTCTGTCAACATCATAGCCTATACGCTGTGCTGCAATAGTAAAGTTATATTCTTTTGTAACAGCTGGCTGATAAGGTACACGCCCTGCAACTTCTCCCGAAGTTGCATCTAGTTCTAATCCTGGAGGAAGTATACTTGGTGTATTGTCGTCATTGGTTGTTTTTAGATAATAACTTACAACACCACTTAGTGTATTAGGATCAATTATATCTAATACTAAAGTTACATAATTATTAGCACGTCTATATCCAAAGTCTCCCGGAGTAATCCAAATTGGAACTCTAATGTGTGTTATGTCTGCCTGGAATGTTCCAGTTCCAACTTGCATAATAGTATTATCTGAACGTAGAAAGTCATCACCTACAACATAAATTGTAAATGTTCGATCTGATATAGAATCTCCATCACTTACACTTACAGTAAATTCATAATAACGATTAAGTTTCTTAGGTGATCTAGTTGGTGTGCTTAGGTCGTATGTGGTTACATCATAATAAAAACTATCAAAGCCATTATTGTCTGGTACACTCCAGTCAAATCCTGCCTTTGCATCTTGGTCGTATCCTACTTCGTCAAACGTACCTGTTCTTGTAGCAAGCTCAATTGCTCTGATAGGATCAACAATGCCAACTAATCTTCCGTCTGAAGTTAACTTAATCCCTGGCGGTAATGTTCCGCCTCTACTTCCTATAAAATATTCTAATACTTGTCCTGCTTTGGTATCAGTATCTAAAACTTGTAATTGAAAATCTACAGGCGCACTATCTAAAATAAAATAGGTATTGTTATTACCTAGAGCAAGTAATCCTTCAGGTGTTTGCCATAGTGGATTGTCTGCTCCTACTACAACAATTTTAAAAGTTCTGTCACTTATTTCATTATTGTGTGTCGCCCTAAGTACAAATGTGCTTGTGGTTTCTTTTGAAACTTCTCTAGGTGTACCTCTAAACACTGTACCGTCTAAATATATCCCACCTGGTAAACTACCACTTATAAGTGTTATAGTTGCAGAAGGTTCTGATAAAGGTAACGAAAACGGAGCAATAGTAACTTGCTCGTTTAACGTAAACAGTATTTCACCTGAATTTTTTGTCCAATAGTTTGCCATATATTATTCCTTATATAGCATATTTATCGCTATGCTATCGCTCCGAAGTCTGAGTTTATATTTGAGGGTGATACTACTGTCCCAAATGTTAATGATTGTTGTGATACTAAGAAGTCAAGTGCATTGTTAACATTTATTATTATTGTTCCAAAGTCAAATCCTCTAACATTTGATAAAGCATTGTATAATGCAGTTATATTTAATCCGTCAACAGTTCCTGTTAGCGCACCTATTATCGAGGTTGCTGTAAGTGTTCCTACATTAACAATATTATTATTGCTTGCATTTAATGGTCCACCAAGTTGTGGAGACGTATCTGTTAAAACTAATCCTGATGGATCAATGTCAACAGTAATACTATTTGATGATGCTGTAGTATTAATATTATTTCCACCATTTACTAATAGTGTTCTGTTTGCTCCTGCAATAGATCCTGTTCCACTTGACCCTTGAAGAATAATAGTGCCTTGATTACTAATTGTAATAGTATTTGCATCATTTGTAATTTGTATATTTGTTCCGGAGACTAAACTTTTTAATCCTATTACACCATCTTCTTTAGAGTAAAATATTCCGGCACCTGATCCTAAGTTAGCGGCTGTTGCTTGTCCTGCTACTCTTAAATCAAGATCGTCAAAGTTGTTGTTGACTTTTACAAACGCCTGTCTTAGGTCATCACCTGTTCCATCGTTTGCTAGTGTTCCTACATTTATTCTACTTATTGCCATTTGCTATCTCCGTTAAACTATTCCGATTAATGCTGTTCGTTTCCAACCAGATGCTGTTTTTATATACAAGTAGTTGTCGTCATATCTTATTTCGCCAGTGTCACCAGGATCAGCATTTGCTGTCGGTGGTGTTGCTGTTGTTGCAACAATAGTTGCGTTTGCTTTACCACTTAAATATAAATCTTTAAATCTTACTGTGTCTGTACCTAAGTCCCATGTGGCGTGTTGGTTAGCATTGGGTCTAACGTGACCTCTTATTGTTCCGTCTAAGTTGACTGAGGCTAGTATGCTGTCAACCATCATAGTTGAATCATCTGCAAACACACTACCAACTAAGTCGCCGGAGTTGTTTACGTCTACAGTAACAGCACCGCTTGTAAGTTGTGTTAGTGTAACAAATCCACTGTCGTTGTTCAGCCCTGAAATAGCTGCACCAGGCTGTAAGGCAGTTTGTGCCAATGCGCCTTGAGCTAACGAAGCAGCAT
>Ga0209830_10002622_pt1 | contig 14323 bp, 14 predicted proteins | sample ArcticOcean_MG_C_12_FD_187439 | JGI IMG/M metagenome (GOLD analysis project Ga0209830, IMG submission 187439) | Marine microbial communities from western Arctic Ocean - ArcticOcean_MG_CB8_130 (SPAdes) (version 2) | ecosystem: Environmental > Aquatic > Marine > Oceanic | place: Arctic Ocean...
TAATGGGAAAAAAGTTGTAAAAGACATTTCATTGACTGTAAATCAGGGTGAAATAGTTGGACTTTTAGGACCAAATGGCGCCGGTAAAACAACCTCTTTTTACATGATTGTCGGTTTAATTAAACCAAATGGAGGTAATATTTTTCTTGATAACGAAGAAATTACTAGTTTCCCAATGTATAAGCGAGCTCAAAGTGGAATAGGGTATTTGGCTCAAGAAGCATCAGTTTTTAGAAAATTAAGTGTAGAGGATAATATTCTAAGCGTATTACAGCTTACAAAGCTTTCAAAAAAACAACAATTAGAAAAAATGGAATCTTTGATAGATGAATTTGGATTAAACCATATTAGAAAAAATAGAGGAGATTTACTTTCAGGAGGTGAAAGAAGAAGAACTGAAATTGCTAGGGCATTAGCTACTGATCCAAGCTTTATTTTATTAGATGAACCATTTGCTGGAGTAGACCCAGTAGCTGTTGAAGACATTCAAAGAATAATATCTAAATTGACAAAAAAAAATATAGGTATTTTAATTACAGATCATAATGTCCAGGAAACATTAGCAATAACCGATAGAACATATTTAATGTTTGAAGGAAACATATTAAAGGATGGTAAACCTGAAGAGTTAGCAGAAGATGAAATGGTTAGAAAAGTATACTTAGGTCAAAACTTTGAATTGAGAAAAAAAAATCTAAACCTTTAAATAAAATATTTACCTCAAGGTAAAGATTGATACCACAAAATATACCAAGAAAATTAGAGGTATTGATATATAACCTAATAAAACAAATAGTATTATAGAACTTAGAATTAAAAAGTAACGACTATTGTTTTCTTTATTAAATAAATAGTTATTGAATTTAAATGAAATAAATTTTAAATTTGAATTCATTAAAAAGCTTGAAATAATAACTAGGCTAATTAGGAAATATTTATTTATAATTAGCTCTACAACAAATGAGTTAGCACTTAATTCTGATACCAAAAATAATGACAATATCATTATGGTATTTGCAGGAACTGGTAAACCTATAAAATAATTTGTAGTAGAATCTTTGGTGTTAAAATTTGCTAGCCTGTAGGCTGAAGCCATAGTAATAAAAAATGCAAAATACGCAATCCATTCAGCAGAAATAAATGAAAGTTCTGCAGCAGATGTATTCTTAAATAATCTAAAAATAATTATGCCTGGGATCAAACCACTTGTAATTAAATCCGCTAAAGAATCTAACTCTAAACCTAATTTAGATTGAACATTTAGTTTTCTTGCCAAGAAACCATCCAATAAATCAAAAAAAATTCCTAAGCAAATAATTAATGTAACTGTATTAACATTAATATTATTTTCAAACAAAAATACTGTTGCTAAACACCCACAGAAAAGATTAGCAAGGGTGAAAAGGTTTGGAACATGTTTTATCATAATAATAATTTAAATGTAAAAGTAATAAACTAATTTTGTAATAATTATTATATACACAATAAGCTTTAGTTTAGTTTGTTTTTAAAGTATGAAAGTTTTTAGATTTTTAATATTCTTTTTTTTAGTAACAAGTTACTCTCAGAACAATTCAAAATACTCAAATGAGTTTATGAATATAGGAGTAGATGCTGCTTCAATTTCAATGAGTGGTGCAGTTACATCTTCAATAAGTGGGGTTAACTCTGGATATTGGAATCCTGCTGGACTAATAAATATTGATAAAACGGAAATTTCTCTAATGCATTCTAATTATTTCGCAAACATTGCTAATTATAATTATTTAGCCTATGCATCATCAATTGATAAGCAATCTACAATTGGTTTTTCAATGATTAGATTTGGAGTAGATGATATACTAGATACAACTCAACTTATTGACGAACAAGGCAATATTAATTATGATAGAATAAACTTATTTTCTGCGGTTGACTATGGATTTATTGTTTCGTATGCTAGAAAAATGCTAACAAAAGATATTAGCTATGGCATTAATGCAAAAATAATTAGAAGAATTATTGGTGACTTTGCTACATCATGGGGTTTTGGTTTTGATATGGGTATTCAGCTCAAAACTAAAAACAACTGGAAATTTGGATTAATGGCTAGAGACATTACAACTACTTACAACTCATGGTCTATAAATGAAAGTAGACTGAATGATATTCAAAATGCTATTGATGGTCAAAATCAAGAAGTACCAAATTCAACTGAAATTACAATACCTAAAATTCAATTTGGAATTTCAAAAATTCACACTTTTAATTATGATTATAGTTTATTAACAAGTTTTGATTTAATAATGAAGTTTGAGCAAGACAATAGTGTGATTTCTACAGAATTTGCAAGTATAAACCCCGCAATTGGGCTACAGCTTGGCTATACAGATATAGTTTTTTTAAGGTTAGGGTTGGGTAATTTTCAAAATGAGATTGAATTTGACAATAGCACTAACTTGACAATGCAACCTAATTTTGGAGTAGGTTTTAAATATAAAGATATAGAAATTGATTACGCATTTACTGATGTAGGTGATCAAAGTGTAGCTTTATACTCTAACATATTTTCTTTAAAAGTTGATTTTAATATATTTAAATAAATTATGAGGAATATCATATTCACATTTTTATTTTTTTTATCAACGACACTAGTTGGCCAGACTGAAGATTATACTGTAAGTATACTAACTATTGGTCCTGGAAATTCATTAAATGATTCCTTTGGTCACAGCGCTATTAGAGTACAAAGCAAAACAAAAAAATATGACCTTGTCTTTAACTATGGAATATATGATTATAATGATCCGAGATTCTACTCTAACTTTATTAAAGGGTATTTAAAGTACAGCTTAGGAGTTAGTTATTTTGAAAATTTCAAATCTAGCTACATAGCTAATGATAGATACATAAAGGAACAAGTTTTATCCTTGCCAAATGATTTAAAAGAAAAGTTAGTAGACAAACTAATTTTTAATTCTAAACCTGAAAACAAAGATTATTTTTATGATTATTTTAATAATAATTGTTCAACAGTTATAAAAGACATAATTAAAGGTTTACTTAGTCAATACGATTATCACAATACATATGAGTCAGTAACTTCAAACAAGGACTCATACCGAAGTTTGATTTATGAAAATATAAACAAAAATTCCTGGGGTTCATTAGGTATTGACATATGCCTAGGCTCTTATATAGATCAACAAATAGATTCTGAAAAAAACACCTTTCTACCTGAATACTTATTTGAATATTTAAATTCTTCTTATTACAGTTATTCAAACAATGATAAAAAAATTGAAAAAGTTAAACTTATTGAAAATATTATATTTATAAATAAAGTTAAAGATGTTGAAAAATCAACATTCAATATTTTTTTAACTTCTCCTCTATTTATTTTTTTATTAATATTTACAGCTTTATTCTTACTAAATTATAGAAATAAAAAAAATAAAAAAATTCATTTAGCATTAGAATCTATTCATATATTAACCTCATTCATAGGATGTTTATTACTATTTTTATGGTTTTTTACAGACCATACTACAGCGGCATTTAATTATAATTTACTATGGGCTAATCCAATAAATTTTATACTATTAATTAACGTACTTAATAAAAAATGGAAAATAGCATACCTAAAGTTACTACTATTGTCATTAATATTAATCGTCTTGCATTCTATAACAGGAGTTCAGGTTTTTAATATAAGTTTATATCCTCTTTTTTTATTCCTTGCTTTCAGATATTTACAATTAATTAAGTTTTACTCATAAGCCTGATGATTTATAAAGTTTTAAGGTTTTTAAGTCATAATTTTAATTCTTCAAATCAATACTCTGTTCATTCACCTGTTGTTTACAAATTACTGACAGAATGTATTTATAAACAGAAAAAACATATATTAAAAAAAAATATTCATTTCTTAAACTTAAGGCTTGTAGATTATTACAATAAACAGTTTTTAACCCATACCATTGAAAATATATTATCTAATAAAGTATCTGAAGTTTTAGAAGAGTATTGCAAAAAAAAAGAAAACACAATTTTATTAATAAAAAATATAAAACTCAAGAATGAATATTCTTGTTGGAAAAAGTTGATTAAAAAAAACGAAATACAAGTAAGTATAGATTTTTATTATTTTGGAATATTAATTTTAAAAGTTAATAAACTACAAAAACAAGATTATATAATTAGGCTATAATATTTGTATATTTAAATCAAGTAACAATTAACTTATGAAAGTTTATACAAAAACCGGAGATAAAGGAAAAACTTCTTTAATTGGTGGAAAAAGAGTAGCTAAGGATGAAATTCAAATTGAAGCATATGGAACTGTCGATGAGCTAAACTCTAATCTTGGATTACTTAGAGATCACTGTACATCTGAGGATGATAAAAGTTTTATTTTAAATATTCAAGAAAACTTGTTTATTATAGGGTCATTGCTTGCCATAGATTACTCTATGAAAAAAGAAAATAATCCAATTAAATTTTCTAGCAAAAAAACTGATCTTATTGAAAAGGAAATAGATAAAATTAGTTCAACATTGCCAGAAATGACAAACTTTATAATTCCTGGGGGGCATATCACTGTTTCTATCTGTCATATATCGAGAAGTATCTGCCGAAGGGCAGAAAGAATATGTGTTAAGTTCAGTAAAGATTATGAAATAAATCAAGATATCATTATTTATATAAATAGGCTATCGGATTATTTATTCACTTTATCTAGAAAAATTTCTTTAGACACTAATACAAAGGAAACCAAGTGGATTAATAAGTAAATGTAAAATAATATTCAAATAACTTGTGAAATTCCACTAAAAATTTATTTTTGCAAAATATAAAAATCATAATAAATATGTATTGGACACTAGAATTAGCATCATTTTTGAGTGATGCACCATGGCCTGCCACAAAAGATGAATTAATAGATTATTCTATCAGAACTGGATCTCCATTAGAAGTGGTAGAAAACTTACAATCAATAGAAGACGAAGGTGATCTATATGAATCCATACAGGAAATTTGGCCTGACTACCCTACTGATGATGATTATCTTTGGAATGAAGATGAATATTAATTAATAAAAAAAAGTCTCTAATGAGGCTTTTTTTATTTTGTATTTTCTTCAAAAGAAATGCAACAAATCGTATCTTTGATTTTCTATTAAAAAAAACAAATTAATGAGTATTTTAAATTCTATTCTTAAAATATTTGTAGGAGATAAGTCTAAACAAGATGTTAAAATGATATCTCCTATCGTCAAAAGCATATTGTCTTTTGAGCAAAAAATTTCACAACTTTCTAATGATGATTTAAGAGCTAAAACAGATGAATTCAAATCTTTAATAGCTGATTCTACTAAAGATATTACTGATCAAATAAAAAATTTAGAATCGGAAGTTGAATCTACAATTGATTTTGATGAAAAAGAAAATCTATACAACAAAATAGATGATTTAAAAGAGGAAGTTTATTTATCAACTGAAGAAACCTTAAAAAAGATATTGCCCGAAGCATATGCAGTTATTAAAGAAACAGCAAAAAGATTTAAAAACAATACTCAAATAAAAGTAACTGCTAGTAATTTTGACAGAGAACTTTCTGGCTTAAAAGACTATGTTAATTTAAATAACGAACATGCTATATGGGAAAACTCCTGGGATGCAGCTGGAAAGCCTGTAACATGGGACATGATCCATTACGATGTACAACTTATTGGGGGTATATCAATGCACCAAGGAAAAATTGCAGAAATGCAAACTGGAGAAGGAAAAACTCTAGTAGCAACTCTACCAGTATATCTAAACGCATTATCTGGTAAAGGAGTACACCTTGTTACGGTAAACGATTATTTAGCTAAAAGAGATAGTGCATGGATGGCGCCAATTTATGAATTTCACGGCCTAAGCGTTGACTGTATTGATTATTACAAACCTAATTCTGAAGACAGAAAAAAAGCATACAGAGCTGATATTACTTTTGGAACTAATAATGAATTTGGTTTTGATTATTTGAGAGATAATATGGCTAACTCACCAGATGATTTAGTTCAACGCCCACATCATTATGCAATTGTAGATGAGGTTGATTCTGTTTTAGTAGATGACGCAAGAACACCGCTAATAATTTCTGGAGCAACTCCTAAAGGGGATATTCATGAATTTAATGAACTAAAACCTAAAATAGAAGATATAGTTTCTGTACAAAGGAAATATTTAACCTCTTTACTATCTGAAGCCAAAAAAATGATTTCTAATGGAGAGGAAGAAGAAGGCTCTTTCAATCTACTGAGAATTTATAGGGGAATTCCTAAAAATAAAGCTCTTATCAAGTTTCTAAGTGAGGGGGGTATAAAGCAATTACTTCAAAAAACTGAGAACTTTTACATGCAAGATAACAATAGAGAGATGCCTAAGGTTGATGAAGAGCTCTATTATGTTATAGATGAAAAAAATAATCAAATTGAATTAACGGACAAAGGAATTGATTTCTTGTCTGGCAAGGACAATCCTAATTTCTTTGTAATGCCTGAGATAGGTCTAGAAATATCTAAAATTGAAGCTCAAAATTTGGACTCTAAAAAAGAAGCTAACTTAAAAGAGGTTTTATATCGTGATTTTGGCGTTAAATCAGAAAGAATTCACACTCTTAGTCAGCTTTTAAAAGCATATGCATTATTTGAAAAAGATACTCAATATGTAGTAATGGACAATAAAGTAATGATTGTTGATGAGCAGACAGGTAGAATCATGGACGGTAGAAGGTATAGCGACGGTTTACATCAAGCTATTGAAGCGAAAGAAAATGTAAAAATTGAAGCTGCTACTCAGACATTTGCTACGATTACTTTACAAAATTACTTTAGAATGTATAAAAAGCTCTCTGGTATGACTGGTACGGCAGTGACAGAAGCAGGTGAGTTATGGGAAATATACAAGTTAGACGTAGTTGAAATACCTACAAATAGACCTATAGTTAGAGATGATAAAGAAGATCTAATTTATAAAACTAAAAGAGAAAAATATAATGCTGTTATTGATGAAGTTACTAAACTGTCTAAACAGGGTCGACCTATACTAATAGGAACAACATCAGTTGAGATTAGTGAAGTGCTTGGTAAAATGTTGGGTATAAGAAAAGTACCTCATAATATACTTAATGCTAAATTACATAAGAAAGAAGCTGATATCGTATCTCAAGCGGGTAATCCAGGTCAAGTTACCATAGCTACTAATATGGCAGGAAGAGGTACTGATATTAAATTATCAGACGAAGTGAAAAATTCTGGTGGTTTAGCTATAATTGGAACAGAACGTCACGATTCTAGAAGAGTAGATAGACAGCTTAGAGGTAGAGCAGGAAGACAAGGTGATCCTGGAAGTTCACAATTCTACGTTTCATTAGAAGATAATTTAATGAGGTTATTTGGAAGCGAAAGAATTGCAAAAATGATGGATAGAATGGGGCTCGATGAAGGAGAAGTAATACAGCATTCTATGATAACTAAATCAATAGAAAGAGCACAGAAAAAAGTCGAAGAAAATAATTTTGGGATAAGAAAAAGACTTTTAGAATATGATGACGTTATGAGTGCACAAAGAGAAGTCATCTATAAAAGGAGATATAATGCTTTATTTGGAGATAGATTGAAAGTCGATATAGCGAACATGATTTATGATACTACTGAGATTATAGTTGAAAATAATAAATCAGCGAATGATTTTAAGAATTTTGAATATGAATTAATTAGATATTTTTCATTTACAACAGATATCACAAGTGAAGAATTTTCAACAATGTCATCTGTACAAGTTACCGATAAGATTTATAACGCAGCATTAAAACATTATATAAACAAGATCCAAGAAAATGCAGTTTTAGCTTTTCCAGTTATTAAAAATGTTTATGAAACACAAAAAGATAAATTCAAGAGAATAGTAGTTCCATTTACTGATGGTATAAAAACCTTACAGGTAGTTACAGATTTAGAAAAGGCATATCATTCTAAAGGAGAACAATTAGTAAATGATTTTGAAAAGAATATCTCATTAGCAATAATCGATGATTCTTGGAAAACTCATCTAAGAAAAATGGATGAATTAAAACAATCTGTTCAACTAGCTGTTCACGAACAAAAAGATCCACTTTTAATTTATAAGTTTGAGTCATTTGAATTATTTAGAGGAATGATAGATCAGGTTAATAAAGAGATTTTATCATTTTTATTTAAAGGAGAGATACCTAGAGAGAATACAAATATCATTAGAGAAGCGAAATCCTCTAAAAAAAGAGATCTAAACACCTCTAAAGAAGAAATTCCAAATATGGATGAGTTGAGTGCTAGAAACAGAGCAGCTGGAAACAATCAATCCAATAACAGAGAAACTGTGGAAACAATCGTTAGAGATCAACCAAAGATTGGTAGAAACGATAAGGTTTTTATAAAAAATGTGAAAACTGGAGAAAGTAAAGAACTGAAGTACAAACAAGCTGAATCATTAATTGTTAAAGGAGAATGGGTTATTTTTAATAAAATTTAGTTAAATTATTAACAATTTAAAAAAGCCACATTGGAATATATTCCAAATATTAAAAACATATCACACACAGATTTAATAAAAAAAATCTTAAAAGGAGATATCGTTTCACTTAGCCGAGCAATAACGCTAGTAGAAAGCAAAAAAAGAAGTGATAGAGAAATAGCTAATAAGATTTTAAAAGAATGCTTACTTAGAAAAAACTCATCAATAAGAATAGGTGTTACAGGTGTTCCTGGGGTAGGGAAAAGCACATTCATAGAATCATTCGGATCTTATTTATCTAAAACGGGAAAGAAAATTGCTGTACTAGCCGTAGATCCATCAAGTAGCCTAACCAAAGGAAGTATACTAGGAGATAAGACCAGAATGGAAAATTTAGTAAGAGATAAAAACGTATACATAAGACCGAGCCCAGCTGGAAATCATTTAGGTGGGGTTTCAAATAAAACAAGAGAATGCATAATTTTATGCGAAGCTGCTGGATTTGATATAATTCTAATTGAGACTGTTGGAGTTGGACAGAGTGAAATAAGTGTCTATGAGATGGTTGATTATTTTTTGCTTCTAAAATTATCTGGAGCTGGTGATGAACTTCAAGGAATTAAAAGAGGAATAATTGAAATGGCAGATTCGATAATCATAAATAAATCTGATGGAGATAATATAAAAGCAGCAAACCTAGCTAAATCTGAATTTAAAATGGCTTTAAACCTTTACCCACTCAAAGCTTCAAAATGGAAACCAAAAGTATCGACTTGCAGTTCAATTAATTCAGATGGTATTAAAGAGATCTGGACAGAAATTAGTAGTTATTTTAGACTAACTAAAAATAACGGCTATTTTACTAAAAATAGAAATGACCAAAAGAAACATTGGCTAATACAAACTTTAAATACTCAAATACAAGCAGATTTTTTTCATAATAAAAATTTAATAGTTGAGCTTGAAAATCAGATAAAACTATTAGAAAGTAATCAAACAACAGTCTTAGCAGCAGCTGAATTAATCATCAATTCTAGTAAGTAGAATGAGAGAAACGTTAACAATTATTATCCCTCTATTTAACGAAGAAGAAAATATTCAAAGACTCGATAATGAGTTAAGTAAATTTTTAAAGATATCAATAGTGGATTCTCAAGTCTTATTTATAAATGATGGGTCTACAGATAATAGTGAGGATATTCTTAGGAAAATTTGTGAATCGAAAAAAAAATTTAAGTTAATTAGCTTTAAAAAAAATCACGGTCTAAGTACAGCTATTAAAGCTGGTTTTGATTATGCTGAAACTACCTTAATAGGGTATATAGATGCTGACCTGCAAACTAATCCAGAAGATTTTAATCTATTACTAAAAAAAATTGATAAGAATGATTTAGTTACTGGATACAGAAAGATAAGAAAAGATTCTATCATTAAAAGTGCCTCGTCATTTATTGCTAATAAAATAAGAAGATTATTTACAAGAGATGAAATAATAGACACAGGTTGCCCTTTAAAAATAATTAGAACTAGTTTTGCTAAAAAAATACCTATGTTTAAAGGCCTTCACAGGTTTTTACCTGCAATGATTCTTTTACAGAACGGAAAAGTAAGTCAAGTTCTTATTAAACATTACCCTAGAAAAGCTGGCAAAGCTAAATATGGATTTTTTAATAGGCTAATAGAGCCATTAATTGATTGTATAGCTTACTTATGGATAAAGAATAAGTATATAGATTATCAAATTAAAGACAATCAGGTTTAACTAACTTGCAACTGAAAATTTATTAAATAGTTTGTAAGCAATACTACCAAAAAAGAATCCAAATATTAATCCAAATAATATATCTACAGGGAAATGGACACCAAGGTATATCCTACTATATGAAAAAACAATTACCCAACAAATAAGAAAATAATTTAGAATTTTAAAGTTCTTAAATAGCTTATACAAAAAGACGGAAACAGCCATAGAGTTTGCTGCATGAGCTGAAAAGAATCCAAACTTACCACACCTTACATCAATCGATCTTAGAAAGAAATTAATAGAATCATCACGACAAGGTCTAAGTCTTTGGAAAGAATCTTTAATTAAATTAGTGAATTGATCAGTAAATAATATTAATAATGCTATGGTTAACAAAATAAATAATAATTCTTTGATTGTGAATTTCTTATATATAAAGTAAATAATTATTAAAAAAAAAGGTAAAAAAGTTAGCTTATCAGTAATTATTAGCCATAATAAATCCCAATTATCAGAGCCAAGATTATTTAAATAAATTAATAAATCTCTATCAAACTGTAAAAACTGTTCTAACATAATTATTTATATCTACTAACTTCTCTATCGTAAAAATCAGATGCCTCATCAATAAGTTCTTTTGTTTGTGCTAAAAGTTCTTCCTCATCTAATTCACTAAAATTCTCAAACCATTTAATAGAATCATTTTCAAGATTTAGAATAAATCTAGGATAATCAGTATGTATAATAAAAATTGAGTCAGGAAAATCAGTGTTATCTCCAAGTATAAACTTAGGTAAATCCATGTGTTAATTATTTAAAATTAATTTTTTAGTTAAAATATCAAACCTAATATACAATAAAACTGCCGCGGTTGTTAAACCTGTTAATAGTCCAATCCAAATCCCTTGACTACCAAGCATCTCTTCAGAACCTAAGAAATAACTAACAGGAAAACCTATTAACCAATAAGAAACAAAAGTGATTACCGTAGGTATCTTTACATCTTGCATACCCCTTAGTGCAGCTAGAATAATAACTTGAATAGTATCAGATATTTGATAAATAGCAGCTATAATAAGTAATTTAGAAGTTATACTAATTACCTGTAAGTTATCTTCATAGTTTAAAGGGTTATTTAAATCTATATAGATATATGGAAGTAAATCATTTAAAAATATAAAACAGAGCGCGAAAAATAAAGCCAGTAGCAATCCTAATAAGAGAATAGAAAAAGAAATTCTTCTTAAATCAACATAATTCCTCAACCCTTTTTGATTACCTACCCTTACCATTGCTGAAACTCCAAGACCACTGGCAATCATAAAGGTCATCGAGGATAAATTTAAAGCTATTTGGTTAGCAGATTGTGAGTTTTCACCTAGTAAACCACTTAGCCAAATTGCAGTAGTAAAGAAAACAACCTCAAATACCATCTGCATAGAACTTGGAATACCAATACTTAAAATCTTTTTAAACATTAGTTTATCAAATTTTATAGCCCAAAGATTACTTAATCTCTTTTTTATTCTATTATTATATTTGATAATTAGTATTAAAAATATGAGCATTATTGTTCTAGATACTAAAGTGCCAATTGCAGCACCGATAATACCCATTTGAGGAAATCCAAATTTTCCAAAAATTAATATATAGTTAATTATCACATTAATAACATTTGCAATAATAGCAGCATACATAGGGTAAATTGTAAGAGATAGCCCATCAAAAAATTGCTTGAAAGCTTGAAATATAAGAAGGGGAATTAAAGATATGACAACTAGTTCTAAATAAGGTAGTGCTAGCACCACGACTTCTTTAGGCTGGTTCATTAATAGCATTATATCTTTAAACAGGAAAATTGATAAAAATAAGACTAAACTAAGCGCTGTACACAAAACTATTCCATGAATAAAAGTCGATTGTAATTTTTCTTGATTGCCCTCTGAGTCTGCCTCGGCAACTAAAGGAGTAATTGCTGATGAGAATCCTATCCCAATAGCCATGCCAATAAAAATAAAACTATTGCCTAAAGAAACTGCAGCAAGATTAGTAGGATCTAATTTACCAACCATAATATTGTCTACAAGACTAACTAAAGTATGACCTAGCATTCCCAACATAACTGGCAATGATAACTTTAGATTATAACTAAATTCTTTGGTGTAATTTTTAAACACTTATCTCTTTTTTGAACTTTTATAAAACTCCATTTCGTAATCAAAACTTAATTTACCCGAAGAAATCTTGAGTAATTTTTTTTTAAGTAATTGCTTTTTAAAACTAGATAATTTATCAGTAAATAAAATTCCTTCAACATGATCATATTCGTGCTGAATTACTCTAGCCAATAAACCGTCAAATGATTGTACATGTTTGATGAAATTTTCGTCAAAATATTGAATTTTAATTTCAGGCTGTCTTAAAACACTTTCTCTTATGTTTGGTATACTTAAACAACCTTCATCAAAACTCCAATCATCACCTGACTCTTCAATTATTTCTGGATTTATAAAGATTTTTTTGAAGGATTTCAGTTGATTTCTTTCGTTATCACTTAAACTATCATCCTCTGAAAACGGAGTAGTATCCACTATAAAAAGTCTAATAGATTGACCTATTTGAGGTGCGGCTATACCAACTCCACTTGCGTTATACATTGTTTCAAACATATTGTCAATAAGTTCCTTTAATTTAGGATAATCTTTAGAGATAACTTCAGCTTTTCTTTTTAAGACAGGGTGTCCGTAAGCTATAATAGGTAACAACATAAAACTATTAATTTTTTGCAAAAATACAATACTTATTTATACAATGATTAAGTAATTAAAAAATTTTGCTCTGTAAATAATCCTGAAGAATTATCGTAGCACTAATCATGTCTATAGTCTCTTTATTTCTTCTTTGCTTTTTTTTTAAGCCCCCATCAATCATAGCTTGAAAAGCCAGTTTTGAAGTAAATCTTTCATCAAACCTGTCAGTCTTTACTAAAGGAAAAGTAGTATTAATGGTTTTAATATACTTTAATATCAAAGGCTCAATTGAGGATTCTTCATTATTCATGTTTTTTGGTAAACCGACAACAATAAGATTAACTTCTTCTTCTTTAAAATAATCTTTTAAAAAATGAATTAAATTTTCAGTTTTAACAGTTTTAAGACCGGAAGCAATTATCTGACTTTCATCAGTTACTGCAATCCCACATCTCTTAGAACCAAAATCAATAGATAATATTCTTGGCATATTGTTTACAAATATAGTATAACTCAAAAAAATAAGTATTTTTTATTCATACTTTATTAAATGATTATATAATAGAATTATATTTGTTTATATAACTATAAAAATGGATTTAAAACAAAAAATAGAATCAGCGTGGGACGATAGAAGCTTATTAAATGATTTAAACATTGTTAAAGCTATTAATGATACAATTGAACTACTTGACTCTGGAGAGTTAAGAGTAGCTCACTGTGAGGGCTCTAAATGGATAGTCAATGAATGGATTAAGAAAGCTGTTTTATTATATTTTCCGATTAATAATATGACCACTCTACATGCTGGTCCAATGGAGTTTCATGACAAGATTCCATTAAAACGAGATTATGCTAAAAAAGGTATAAGAGTTGTCCCTAGTGCAATATCTAGATACGGATCGTTTATTTCAAGCGGCTGTATACTTATGCCTAGCTATGTAAATATAGGTGCTTACATTGGTAAGGGTACAATGGTTGACACATGGGCAACAGTCGGTAGTTGTGCGCAAATAGGAGAGAATGTACATATATCTGGTGGAGTAGGAATTGGAGGGGTTTTAGAGCCTTTACAAGCAACTCCAGTAATTATAGAAGATAATGTATTTTTAGGATCTAGAAGTATCATTGTAGAAGGTGTAATTATTAGAAAAGAAGCTGTTTTGGGTGCTAATGTTGTTTTAACAGCATCTACAAAGATTATTGATGTAACAAATAATGATGCTGTTGAAATTAAAGGAGAAATACCAGAAAGATCAGTTGTTATTCCTGGCTCATTTCCAAAAAAATTTAATGCTGGAACCTACAATGTT
>Ga0209830_10002625_pt1 | contig 14312 bp, 18 predicted proteins | sample ArcticOcean_MG_C_12_FD_187439 | JGI IMG/M metagenome (GOLD analysis project Ga0209830, IMG submission 187439) | Marine microbial communities from western Arctic Ocean - ArcticOcean_MG_CB8_130 (SPAdes) (version 2) | ecosystem: Environmental > Aquatic > Marine > Oceanic | place: Arctic Ocean...
TTAATTCCTTTTGTTGCTAATAATTCAGTTAAAGTTAAATCTTTGTAAACAGATATAGGTCCAGATGTTGTAAATTCCCCAAAAGCATACGCTTGGTCTGTATCAGACTCTGAGACATGGAGAACATCATCTTTTCTTAAGTAAATATCTAAATCAGTATTATTGTTATTTAACAGTTCATACAAATCTATTTCAAAAACTTCTTTTCCTCTTCTTAATAATGCAGTTTTAGCATAACTTTTTTGATCTTTTATATATCCAGCTTTTATTAGAGCATCTAATATTTTTAATGGTTGCTCTGAAAGTAAAATTGACAAAGGACGATTTATTGCTCCAGTAATATAAACATAAGCGCTGTTATATTGTTCAATTTTAACAATAGTTTCTGGTTCTTGATAAAAACCTTTCAAAACATTGTTTATAAACTCTTGAGCTTCTTCTTTAGTTTTATCATTTATTACAACTTGACCAACATAGGGAATTGTTACATCGCCTGTTGGACTAATGGTATAAGAACCATCAATATCATCAATATCTGTAATTGATATATTTATGACATCACCTGCACCAATAGAGTAATAATATTTGTTTTCACCAATTAATTGAGTTAATTTTTTATCTTGCTTTTTTTGTATATCTTCAAATTTTGGAAGAGACGCGGTATTAATTGTATTTAAATCATAGAATTTTAAAGCAACACCTCTTTGTTTTATGCCTATTTTTTTTGGATCACTTCCCTTGGGCTCACCTTTAAAACCTGTGGAATTAGTACAGCCTACTACTAATAAAAATAATAATATGATTCTTAAAAACATAGATAATTCATTATATATAGTTATTAACAAATTGATTATATATAATTTTTAAAAAATCAATACTGTCAATCTTAATATAACTTGCACTTAACAATATAATAAAACTACTTATGAAGAAAAGTTTAATAACACTGTGTTTCTTTTTTTTGATTATAATTTTTTTTACAATTGTTGCTTTAATTCCTAGAAATACAATAGCTTATGTTCCATATGGTGGAGATAATTTAGTACATATATATATATTTTCAATTCTTTCACTTTTACTGTGTCTTTCAAAATTTATACTTACTAAATATGTTTATTTAGTACTTTTTTTTTATGGTTTTTTAATTGAAATTCTTCAGTTTATAGTAGGCAGAGTGTTTAGTTATTCAGATATTTTATATAATTTTATTGGGATTGGAATTGGTATAATATTTTATTTAACTTTTAGAAAAATTAAATATCACTATAAATAAATTTATCGTAAAATTGATGATAAATGTAGTACCTATTAAATAAAATAATGGCACAGCAAAGAAAAAAAATAATTAATATACTTTATGGGGCTAATGGTGGTGGTGTTGACACGGTAACTAATCAATATGTAAAATTTAAAAATAATAAATTTGTATCTCAATTAGAAATAATAAAAAAAGAAAAAGGGAATATTTTTAAGATTATTAATTTATGGATCAAGTTTTTTGATAATATAGTAAAACAAAATCCTAGAATTATTGTTTGTCATGGACATCAGCCGAATTTTATCTTTAGTATCTATAAAAAAATTTATTTCTATAAGAATTTAAAAAAGATAATTTTTATATCAGTATTTCACAGTGAATATTTTGGCTATCCCAATGCATACTCTTTTAAAGCTAGCTTATTTAATTATATATATGGTTTTTTTTTGAAATTTAGTGATGAGGTTGTTACAGTAAGTAACTTTTCAAAAAAAACTTTGTTTGAAAAACACTCAATACAAGCTAAAGTTATATTTAATCCTATACCTAAAATTTTTTCACAAAATAAGTCAAAAATTAAAAAAAAAAATAATGATGTTTCGCTTGTAGCAGTTTCAAGATTTGACCCAATTAAAAGAATTTATTTTTTAATAAAAATAATTAAAAATTTAAAATCAAAAATACCAAAAATTCAATTAATAATTATAGGTGATGGTTATTAATTTGATAGAGTTAAAAGATATATAAAAAGTGAAAAATTAGAAAAAAATATTAAACTTGCAGGATGGAAAAAAAATGTTCAGCCATATCATGACACTAGTAAATTTTATATTAGCTGTTCTGCATCGGAAACTATTTCAGTAAGTTTGTTGGAAGCGATGAACAGAAACTGTATACCCATTGTAAACAAAGTTGGAGGCAACTCGGAAGTGGTTATTAATAATATAAATGGTTATATTTTTAAAATGGACGATTTAAAAAAAACTTCTTCAATAATTTATAAAATTTTAAAAAATAATGATATAGATCAGAATATTGTTAAAGAAAGCATTAATAAAAAATTTTCTTCAAAAAAATTTAATAATAAATTTGGTAAATATTTAAACAAACTGCACTTTAACTACGAATAAATTTAATAATAAATTTAGAACTTAATATTAAAAATAGTAATTCCACAAAAAACAAACTCAAAATCAGCCCATATAAACCTAAAGATTTCCCTAAAATAAGAAATATAAATAAAGAGAGGGAGGCTGTGATTAGGGATATTTTTCTCTGAAACAGTATGTAATTATTGTAATAATAATATAAATTAATCATAGTTGTTAAGCCTCTTAATAAAGCAATTGGAAATAAAAAATAAACATATCTTATTATTTGATCTAAGGGATATTTCTCATTTAAAAGAAGATTAAAGAAAAAGTTTCCAAAAAAGTAATGGATAAATAATCCAACAACAAGCGCAATCAAAAATAATGTTAATGACTTTAAAATCATTTGTTTATCTTTTACCTTTGAATAATCAGGCATAATAATTTTTTGTAATTGGAATAAAGGAATTAATAAAACTTCTAAAACTAATAATAAAATTGCATAATTAGCAATTTCATTTTTTGAAATTAAAAAAGGGGCAATAGTTAAACCCAAATAAACGGTAAAATGATTTGACAGACTAATTATAAAATAATTTTTTGCTTTTAAAGCAAATTCAAGAAACCTATTTTTTAATACCTTAATATTCTTATCCTTAAAACTTAAATAAATTAAGTACTGAATGATTATAGAAAATATTATGGAATAAATAAAAAAAATTAAAACTTTTTGAAGATTAAGATCATTTTTATAAACAAAAACAAGAAATAAAAATAATAATGTTTTAAATAAAAAAATTAAATAAAAATAATAATGTTTTAAATAAAAAAATTAAATTCCATTGTAAATTTTTATTTATTGTGATTAATGCTCCTTCATAGGATATTATCAAAAAAAAACATATAATTGATGAAAAAAAAATAATTTCTTTGCTAAATTGGATTAAATAAAAATATAAAAAAATCAAAGGAAAAAATATTAAAAAAACTAAAATTCTTAATTTAATAAAACTAAATAAAATCGATTTAAATCTATATAAATCCTTATTAAATAGAGTGTTTCCAAAATGAAAAAAACCAAATTCCATTGATATCAATAAATATCCAATAGCATTTTTAATTATTTGAAAATTTGCAAAATCTTCAATATTTAAATTTTTAATCAGCATTATTGCTAAAATTAAACTAGAAATTCTAAACAATAATTGAACTGAAGAATTTACTACAGCAGCTTTTAATAAATAAAATAATTTCATTAAATATTAATTTTTTTAATTTTAATCTTTTTAATATTTTGATTATGTAATCTTTTTCTTAGGGCTTTTCTGCTAAATGCATTTGTGAAGCTAGTAAAAATTTTTCTAATTTAATAAATTTTATGATTTTTTCAAACCTTAAATACCATTTTTTATCAATTTTGTGCATAAATTTTAAGACAATTAATGGTATAAATATACTTAACGTGGTTTTATTGATTTTAAAACCTGCATTTATAAGTTGCTGTTTAAGAACATTAACTCTTAAAACATTAAAATGACCTATTAACTCATTTTTTTCAGCTTGATCAATATTAACAAATGTATGTCCTGTAAACCTAAGATAATTTCTAAATAATTTACTTTTTAATTTTTCTCTTTCCATAAGACCTTTTTTTCTCGTAAAAAAAAGCATAATTGATAAAATACTTTCTTGTATTAAACGTCTATATTCAGATCTATTTGGAGTGGTTATAATCAATTTACCACCAGGTTTTAGGACTCTAAAAAACTCATCTAACATTTTTTTTGAATCCTGAGGGTACAAATGTTCTATCATTTCAGAATTAAAAATTGTATCAAAAGAATTATCTTTAAAAGGCAGTTTTGTTGCATCTGCCTTACAAAAAAAATATTTTTGTGAATCTAGCAGCTCTGCTGAACTTCTCATTTGAGTTGCAGCGAAGTCAGCTAAGATTATTTTGCTAGGTTCTATAGGAAAAAATTTCAAAAAGGATCTAAAAATATTTCCATCACCTCCACCCACATCTAAAACTAATCCTAGATTTTTTGGAAAAGTTTCTAACAATCCATTTTTTCTGCTTTCCCTATAATAAGCCTCCATACCTGATTTATAGGAAGAAAAAGCATTTTCTGGATTTTTCTTAACATTAATATTCTCATAATAATCTTGTAGATCATTATTATCTGACTCAATTAAGTGCATAATATTATCAATAATTGGAAACTTCTGATTATTTTTATTTATTAATGAATTATCATCAGCACTTAAGTCTGATTGGGTTAAAGGACATCTTAAAATCTTTAGTATTTTTTCGTCCATAATATACACAAGGATTTTTATAACATTAAAATTATTAAATGTAAATTTGTTTTAAAAATAAAAAAATTTTACATCAATATCCTCTGAAATATTGTGATAATTATCTTTTAGAATTGAATAATTGTCTTGGGGTTTTTTAAAAATTATTTTTTAAATTTTATATTTATTCATTAATTTTTATTCATTAATTTTTTTAAAAATTTTTTATTTATTAATTTTCTTTTTTTATCAAATATAATGCCCCATTTTGAGTAATAATATAATATAGATTTAAGATGCATAATAAATATTTTTAAACTTTTGTGAGAGCTTTGATTGTGGGTGTGAGTTACTTTAATAGATTTAAAATAAATAGTATCAAACTTTTCAGAAATTCTTCTATACCAATCAAGATCTTCTACATATAAAAAAAAATTTTTATCATAAAAGCCTACTTTTTTAATTACTTCAGCTTTTATAAAATAACAAGCACCATGAATAAAAGGTACATTTAAAATAAATTTATTTTTTTTAAAAGAATCTATCCATTGATGAGTTTTAATTGAAAATTTATCGTAATTAAAAAAAAATCTAACAAAAAAATTAAATATGCTAGGAATGGATCGGCAAATTAATTGAGTGGTTCCATCAGTATTAACTAGCATTGGTGAAAGTAATCCAAATTTTTTTTTTTTAGTTAGAAGATTAATACAAGAAATTACATCATTAGCTTTAAAATAAATATCAGGATTTAATATAAGGTAATAAGGATTATCATTTATTGTTTGATTGATATTGTGATTATGCCCACATCCAAAACCAATATTTTTTTTTGACTTAAAGTAATTATATTTATTTTTTTTACAAAATTTGAATAAACTTTTTTGATTAGCATTATCAAATATATATACTTTTATATTAATTGTTTTAATTTTTTCAACAAAAGATAAAACTTTAGATATTTCTAAAATATTTGAATTATAAGATACGAGTGAAATAACTAATTTATTCATTAATTAAAGAAAGTTTTTATTGATAAAGTTTTTAATTATATTTGGAATATTTGATTTTGGTAATTTTATTATATTAATATTTTTTTTAATTATAAATTTTAAGATTTTATCTTCTAGGTTTTTTTGAGTATAAGATGCAGTTATATTCATTTTTTTTGCTAAATTTTTAATTGATTTTTTTTGATCATGACCAGCTTCATTGCTGTTTCTTGGAAAAACTATAAACTTTTTTTTTACATTTATAAGATCTAAAATATTACCATAACCACCATGTGTTATTACAAGACTACTTTTTTTAATATTTGCTAAATGTTTTTTATGAGTAAATTCTCTTTCATATTTAATGTAACTGGGCAAATAATCTCCTCCACCAATTTGAGCAATACATTTGATTTTATTTATTCTACAAAAATTATCAAAAGGTTCAACTAGTCGATCAAATCCTTTATGAAATGTACCAACAGACAAATAAATCACTGAAGAAATCCTTTCGACAATTTAGCTTTCGGGTAATATTTAATTAAATTTTTATGTTGGATTATAAATAAATCAGAAAAAAAATAGGAAATCCTACCAGTGAGAGTTGGTGTTACAACATTAGCAGCACTTTCTATGAAGATAAGACGTGTTTTAAAAAATAATTTTCCTAAAATAATTGTGCCAAGACACACATCAGCACCAGTAGAAATTATTAATTTTGGACGTTCTTTTAAGAGAATCTTGAAAGATTGATAAAAATTTATAATAGTACGAAAAAAATTTCTTCTAGGATGTATTATGAGATAATTTTTAGTTTTTTTTTTTAAATTTGTTTGGAATGTTACATTATATTTGTTTTTGAAATTAATTCCACTTATAGATTTAATAAGTTCATTATAATGACCACCAGGAGAATATATTAAACAAGTTTTACTTTTAATAATCATCGTTCATTTAAAAAATTTTTGATATTTTTATTTTTGTCTTTAATGATCAAAATTTTATCATTTTTACTAATAACAGTACTAAATACATCAAAATTATCATAACAATAAATATCTAAAGGAAATTTATTAATGAATGAATACATTCTTAAATGAGATAAAAATAAGTTAAGGGTAAAAAAACTTTTTACACCATTAGTAAAAAAAATTCTTAAATCTAAATCAGAATTAATTTTTAAAATTTTTTTTTGAGATGACTGAGATCCAATAACTATTGCCTCATCTAATGTTTTAAACTTCAAAACTTTATCGATAATCTTTTTATATACATGATTCATTTTTTTTAAATCATTAGTATAATTTAACGAATATCTGTTAATTAACCAAAATTGACATAAAAAAATCCAAAAAAAAGTATGCACAAAAAAGAAACTTAACAACAAATTAATTTTTAAAAAATTAAAAATTAAAAAAATACATAGAATTTCAATTATAACTCTAAAAGATAATTCTTTATACTGCATTCCTCTCATACCTTGAAATATCCAATTGATAAATAAAACTATTATGAATGTATTTATAATATTATTAATTTTAGGGTACTTTGCAAAATATTTAAATTTTTTTTTATATAATTTTTTTTTATACATTGTCACGATTATTATATTTAATTAAACTTATTTCGTAGATTGAAACCAAAAGAAACATATAAATAAACAGTCTGTAAATATCATTAAAAATATTATTTAAAAATGATTGCCCAAGAATTACCGAAAAAAATAAAACTGAAATAAATTTTAATTCCTTATCTATATGAGAATTAACAATTTGTGATAAACATTTAATCAAATAAAAAAATAAAATTATTAAAAAAAGAGCACCTGGTATACCTCCCTCAAAATAAAAACGTGCAAATTCATTGTGGGGAGATTCTACGATAAAAAGACTCGTATTGTTTATAATGTAGCCAAAACCTAATGTACCTTCATTTTTAACCATATCATGCCAAAACTTAATTGAATCAAATCTGCCAGAAGAAAAATTTTCTTCATTTTCAAAAATTCTTATATAAAAACTATTTTCGATAAAGTAACTAAAAAGATAAAATATGGTAAATAAAATAGTAAAAATAAAAATAACTTTTATAAAATCAATAATTTTTTTGTCTCTTTTTATAAGTACTGAAATAAAATAAAATAAAATAATAACAGCAATTACCTGTCTACTAGCAGATAAAAAAATCATTACTATAGCAGCAAGTGAGGTAATGATTAAAAAATTTTTTTTAAAAAGAGAAGTCGTTTTTATATAGGATGAGTAAGATAAAAATAAATATACTAAACAATTGATTGAATGATTAGTAATTGAATCTGTAAACTCATATCTAGTGTAAGCAAATTGAGCATATGGTGAGAAAACTTTGCTAACATCAAATGATAAGGCATAAATTGCAGATATTATTATATAGGATGATAAAACTGTAAAAAAAATATTTAAAAATCTATCAAATTTAATTTTTTGAACTACATGCTTCGTAAAGATTATAATGGGAATAATTGTTAAAAATTTATATCCTTTAAGATAAAAATTTTGATTTAATGATAATATAAATGAAATAAAAATTAATAATATTAGAATAATTGCTATTGAGTTTTGACTATTTTCTGTTTTTAAATTCATATTAAATGAAAAGAAAAAAACTAAAAAAACTAATCCTAAAAAAGTAATAATAGTAATTTGGCGAAGTTGATTAATTTCTACATAAGCACTCGGTATTAAAGAAAGTATAATTAACAAAAAAAAATAAATTTGTGCTAAAAAATTATAATTTAATTGTAATTTATTCATATATTTTTTTTATATTTTTGCTTAAAATTTTTTCATCTTTTAAAATAAATTCTTTAGAGGCTTGAATAACTTTTTTACTTTTATAATTTTTTTTAAGAAATTTAATAAATTTATTTACATTTTTTGATGGATTTTTAGTTGGTATTATAATTCCATTTTTTTTTGAAACTAATTTTTGTGCAGTGCCAACATTAGTTGTGAAAATTGATTTACCACTTATAAGAGCCTCTTTGATAATAAAAGGATTAACCTCACTTTCAGATACAAATAAAACAGCATAACAGCTATTATAAACACTTGGCATTAATGTACTTTGAATTTTTTTTATAGGTAAAATAAATTTATTTAATTTCTTATTCTTAATATAATCATTAATTTCATTATATAGTTCTCCATGACCTACAAAACATAATTTGAAATTACTCTTTATATAATAATCTTTTTTAATCGCTTTTTCGAATAAACGTAATGCAGATAAAGGTCTCTTTCCTACAGATAACCTTCCAACAACTAGAATTATTTTTTTTTTTTCTTTAATAAAAAATCTTGAATTATTTGATTTCTTGAAGTCAAATACAGGTGGTAGATACCATAATTTTTTGTTTAATTTATTGTGTCTCGATTTGTACAAATTTTTACTAAAAATTCCAGCAAATGATAATTCGTCTACACAATACTTTATGATAATTCTCTCAATTTTGATAAAAAAATAAACAAGAATTTTCAAATATGGAAAATTGTGTTTAAAAACTTCAAATGTTTTTGTGTGTATTGTACCTATTATTTTTTTAGTTTTTATTATCTTAATAAAAGGAGCAAAATATAGTCTGTGTATGTGGTAGGTGCAATCCTTAAACTCACTTTCATTCTTTTTTAAGAATATAAATAATTTTACAGAAAATGTGATCCAATTGTAGGACTTAGAAATTGGGTAAAAATGAACAGTAGTACCTTTAATTTTAATAATTTTTTTTTTTGAACCTAATGAAAGCAAATAAATTTTTTTAAAATGGTCTTTTTGTATCTTTATTAAATTTTCAACATATTTAATTCCTCCACCTTGGTCATTAATACCAATATATCCATTATAAACGTTTACAATTTTTTTTATCATTGATTAATTATTTTACAAATATTCTTTAATGTAATTTCCATATCATTATCATTATTTATAATATGAATAGGATACATTTTTGATATTTTATTAAATAGAACATGTTTTTTTATTGTATTTTTATCATAAAAGACATCAGGTCTTTTTTTTTTAATTAAATCCAAATCTCGTTCTATAATTATATAAAATGTATTTTGAGGCATAAATTTAAAAAGAGATTTAGCATAAGAGCTAAAAATAAATTTTTCCATATTTGTATCTACTGAAATATCTATAAGAGTGTCTATTAAAGATCTGTCTGATATTATTGATAATTTAGTAAATTTAAATCTGCAAATTATCTCAAAAAATTGATCAATCCATTGAAAAAATAAAAAAAAGATAGATAAGATCTTACTAGTATGAAAATCATGATAGCCTACTTTTATTCCATTTATTGTTTCCTTATAATTATGGCCTGTTATGCGAGCAAGTAGCAACAAGGGTTTTGAAGTGTAATTTTTATATCTACTCCAAACGTGTTTTACCTTGTTTTCTTTGCCATAAATTTCTATTAATTTATTTGTAATAAATGTTTTACCAGAACCATCTAAACCAGACAGACAGACACAAAACTTATTTTTTTTCATTAATGTTACTTTATATTTAAAAATTTTTTAATTTTATAGATCAGATCTTTTTCATCTTTACAAATAAAAGTGTTTGTATTAGTTGTCATTTCTGAAACTCCAGCTGTATCCAGGATAAATAATGGTATTTTTGTTTTTGTAGCATCATTAATTACAAGGGGCGTGTCAGAGATTGTAATCTTAAATGGTAAAATATTTATTGAGCTTTCTTTTATTTTTTTTTGTAAAGATGTAGCTGAATAATATTTTGTATCTAAAATTATATTTTTACTAAATTTAGAATTTTTAACCTTATTTTTTAGATCTATCATATTAGTTTTAAGTGTAGGTTCATTTTTAAATCTAATTAATAAATTTAAGTAAAGATTTTTTTTTTTTTTAACTAGTTTTTCAAAAAAATTAAAATTTATTTTTTTTACATTTAATTTTATTATACGGAATGAACACTTTTCCACGAGGTAACCCTATTTTGTGATATCTAAATTGTGCCTCCTTACTTAAATAAATAATGTTGGATGATCCAGTTAATTTGAAACCCATTGCAATAAGAAATCCTGGAATCAAACTTGAAAGAACTGGAATTTTTAGTAATTTAAATTCTCTAAAGAAATCTAAGAAAGATATTCTAGATATCTCTTTAAAATTAAATCTATTATTTCCAATAAGAAAAGATAGATTTTTAAATTCCGAGAATCTTCCTGGCGTCAAAAATGATTGAGATCCTACAATTACTATAATTTTCTTAGGCCTGATAAATGATATTGCTTTTCTGAGTTCACTAGATGGTGAATTAAAATTAAAAATTTTTTGTAAGTTAATAATTTTAAAATTATGTAAAAAATTTTTTTTTCCCTCCGTAATTAAAAAAATATCATTATTTTGTGCAGCTAACGTTTTACAGATTTTATTTACAGAAAACCAGGGTTGACTCCTTAAAGATTTTTTTTTAAATCCAAAACAAATTACTACTATTTTATTTTTTTTTAAATTTTTCAAAGTGTCTTTTTAAATTATCAATATTTTTTAAATTGTGTAATTTCATTACCTTAGATCTATTATGAACTCCAATTTTAGACTTTTTACCTTTACTAAAAGCATTGAGAGCATTGATCATTTGATTAATATTTCCAGATTTTACAATCACTTGATCAACTAGTTCGCTAATAGATCCGTCTTCTGTTGAAACAATTTTCATTTTCATGGACATGGCTTCCATTAAAACAACAGGTATACCCTCGGATCCCTCTTTTTTATTAAATTTAGATGGAAGAAAAAATATATCTGAAAATTCCATTAATTTTTTTATCTGACTTGAATTTAAACTTCTATATACAGTTATCTTGTTTTCTAACTTTCTTTTTTTAATTTCTTCTTCCATATCTAAATCCCCAAAACCAACTGCTATAAAATGAAATTTATTACTAATAATTTTTGCCACTTTAAATAAATCAAACCAACCTTTTCTAGGGGTAAACCTTGCTACCGTAAGTACATTTATTTTTTTTTCATTATTCCAATAAAATGAGTCTATTGGAAGTTTAATAACTTTGATTTTATTTTCATTTATTAAAAAATCTTTTATCAGTAATTTTTTATTTTTTTGAGATATGGTTGTTATTAAAGATGCATGATTCATTGCAAGGATAAATAATTTTTTATTTGGTTGTGCATAAATCTCATGTGCATGAATTGTTACTGAAAGTTTAATGTTGGTGAGTTTACTAAGATAAAAGGCGATAAAGAATTTTCTATCTCCAAATGAACCATGTAATAAGTCAAATTTATTTTCTACTTTAGAAAACCATGAAATTGAGAAAATCAATTCTAATAAACTAGAATATTTTATTGAATTAATTATTAATTCTAAAGTTTTAAAAGGTTTTGTAATTAATAAAATTATTAATCCAAAAATGAAGTTTAGTATGTTAAAATTATTAATCTTATAATTTGAATTGTCTATAGTTATATATTTACTCTTACTTAATGTTGAAAAAATTGATATTTTAAAGTTCTTTTTACTTAAAAGATTAATTTCATTAGTTATAAACGTCTCTAATTTTTCCTTCATAGAAACAAAATAAGCTATCTTCATCTTTTTAATCCTTTTTAAGAAGTAAGCATGTTACTTTTCTTTTTTTAAATAGCCAAACAATTGACCAAAAATTAGTCTTGTATCCATCTAATCTAAAAAAAGGTAAAAAGAGCCTTATAAAAGATTTTAATATTTTAAAAAAAGAATTTACAAAAAAAATAGACTTTATGGCTAAAATTTCTTCTTCAACTATCGTACAATTAGGAAAAAAGTTACTTAATTCCTTTGGTGTAGGTCTAAATAAATTATCTATTGGATCAGCATGTTTGGGATAAACATATGGAACAGTTAATATAATTAAACCTTTATCCTTAATTAATTTAGTAATATTTTTACAAGTTTGATCTACATCCTCAACATGTTCAAGTAAATTAGAACATATTAAACAATCAAAATTATTTTTTGATATATTGTTTACTTGTTCCAGATCTAAAATATCACATTGAATATCTACCCCAGTATCTTTTTTTAAATCTAAATGAAGAACCTCAGTATTTTTTTCTTTTAGTGGTTTAAAAATGTATTGATCAATGTGAGGTTGTGCAATTGTTCTAAATTCTAAAGTTGAACTTCCAGTATTTAATATTTTTTTTATTGTATGGCTATTTTTTTCTATAATTGAGCCAATCCAAATAGCCTCTTCAATATGCATAATTACTTTATTAAATATATGTTACAACTAATATTAAAAAAAACAATCAGGGTTGCTTTATCTAATAAAGTAATTAAATAGCTTTTATTAATTTTTTTTCCCAATCTATGGCAGTTTTTAAGATATAATTTAAATTATTATACTTTGGCTTCCACGAAAAATATTTCATAAATTTATCTACGTTAGATACTATCATTTCACTATCACCTGGCCTTCTTGGTCCAATTGTAGTTTCTAAATTTTTATTTATAATTTTATTTAATTCATTGATTACATCCTTGATACTGAATCCATTTCCATATCCACAGTTGAATAAATTAGACTCACCATCCTCTATCAAATGATTTGCTGATATCAGATGAATTTCTGCTAAGTCAGAAACATGAATATAATCTCTTATAGCTGTTCCATCAGGCGTGGCATAATCATCTCCATTGATAATTAATTTATCTCTTTTACCCACCACTACTTCACAAGCAACTTTAATTAAATGCGATGAAACTTTTGAAATTAATCCAGTTCGCATTTTTTCATCAGCACCAGCTACATTAAAATATCTCAATATAATATATTTTGAATTATAGTGTTCTGAAGTTTCTCTAATAAAATTTTCCAATTCTAGTTTTGATGATGCGTAAGGATTGAGTGGATCTGTTGGATCTGTTTCTGTAACTTTTTGAGCCTTTGGGTTACCATAAACGGCAGCTGTTGAAGAAAAAATAACTTTTTTTAATCCATTCTCAAAACAAGTTTCTAAAAATATTTTAGCTTTTGAATAATTAAAATCATTATATCTTTCTGGCTGCTCTACTGACTCGTCCACTCTAATCAGACCAGCAAAATGCATTACTAAATCAAAATTATTATCTTTTATTAATTTAGTTACTTTTTCTTTTTCAGCTATATCAAATACTTCAAGTTTTACTTTTTTAGGCAATAACTTTTTGTTTCCTGTAATTAAGCTGTCTATACATGTAACTTCATGGCCTTGATCAATTAATAAATGAGAAACATGGCTACCTATATAGCCAGCTCCACCTGTTAGTAATATCTTACTCATTTTAGTTTTGACATACAGATTGATTACTCAATAAATTTATACAATTTATATGTAAAAATCTAACTAAATTAATTTTGTATGAGAAAATTTATTAAATTTAATTGAATGTTACTAATGTACCTATTAGGATTATTCCCCAATAAGCAGAAAGCCCTAAAAAAATGCCTGTTTTCAGTTTATTTTCTTTTATTTTAGATGGTAAATTTTTGATTAAAGTGGGCATTATTAATTCTAATAACACTTGATTAATATTTGTCAAACTATTCAGTAAATAATATGAATTATTTTTTAATCTTTATTATTAATAGATGGTAGCTCCAAAGACCTTAACATC
>Ga0209830_10002626_pt1 | contig 14310 bp, 8 predicted proteins | sample ArcticOcean_MG_C_12_FD_187439 | JGI IMG/M metagenome (GOLD analysis project Ga0209830, IMG submission 187439) | Marine microbial communities from western Arctic Ocean - ArcticOcean_MG_CB8_130 (SPAdes) (version 2) | ecosystem: Environmental > Aquatic > Marine > Oceanic | place: Arctic Ocean...
GCGTCTGCGTCGATGATGACATGTTCTTTCTTTCTTCTTCTCCTATCGCGCGCGTTTACTTCTTAAATCGATCTCTCTTTTGCGCTAAGTTAGTTTATTAAATGACTCTGTTGAAATGTGAGGATTTCCCTAGTAGCTTTCGACTTTCCAAAACTGATGATCTATTTTTTTTTACCACGCGCGACGACATCGAAAACGACATCGAACGCAACGACCGTTTCAAGGAAATCACGGGCGCGAACGTAGCGTGAAAACGCAGATCGAGTGTTTTGTAGGACGACGTTCTCTGCAGTCGCGTCACGGGAACGAGCGTGACTTTTGCGAGCGAGTTTACTAAATACGATATTTTTTTTACTTCGTTAATGAAACAGGTCCGTCTTTGTTAGTTTTTTTTGTTTTACGATTTTTATCACAGCACTAAAAAAGCTACTGTTACGTTAAAATGCTCTTAAAGTTGTTTCTCTACTTCTTCGAATTAGTTTTGCGTACTCCTTGCAAACCGCGTCCTTTTCCTCGTCGCGAGACTTTTTTCGTCCAGAGAAGCGCGCGTGACATGTTTGCGTGACTGGACGCTGTCATGGAAAAAGAATGGGCGACGTAACGTCACTCGTCGCGTTTCGGTCTCTGCAAAAATAATTACGTCGCTTTAGAGCGAGCGCCGAAGGCTAACAATAAATTCCTACGCGTGAACTCGACTTTAACGACTGGACACGATTTCGTCCTGAACGTCTTCGTTGGAGCGATTTTCGGAACGATTCCGGTGACGACTTTGTCGAGGCCGTCTTTATGGTCCCATATGCGCACGGTATCGTCCGCTGAACCCGAAGCGAGGATTTCTCCAGAGCCGCCTGAGTAGTCTAATGAATATACGGCGTCTTCGTGGCCGAGCATTGTCTTGAATAATCTCGAAGAATCGAGATCCCAGCTATGGATGATACCAGAATCATCCGCAGTTGATAGAGATTGACCGTCTGGGCTAAATGCTAACGCAGTAACGCCGCTCGTATGGCCAGCAAAAAGTCTCGCGCATCTACCAGTGCTCACGTCCCATAAACGAACAGTTCTATCGGACGAGCCAGTAGCGACGTAGTTTGAGTTTGGATGCCAAGCGACGCAATCGACATCGCCGATGTGGCCGTAAAACGCGCGAATCGGTTTTGATGATTCCGTTGTCCATATTCTGCACGTGCGATCGTGCGAGCCAGTGGCGAAGTAGTATCCACAAGGCGCCCATTTCGCGCACCATATAGGCGTTTGATGGCCTTTATACGAACATAAAGGAATTTCGAGTTCCGTGGACCATATGCGAGCGGTGCAATCGCGAGAGACTGACAAAAGGTAAATACCATCCGGCGAATATTGTACGTCGTGTACTGGAGCGGAATGGCCAATGAATTCTTTCACTTTCATCGATTTCCCAACCTTATCGCCGCGCTTATACTTTTTCTCTGATTTATTATCTTTCGTTGTCCGTTCGATATTATTATTACCAGTAGCAGCTCCCGCGTCCGCTGCTGCTACTCCGTTCTTCTCATCTTCTTCGTCTTCTTCGTCTTCTTTATCACCACTCGTTAGATCCCAAGTTCGAACGACGGAATCGGAAAATCCACCGGCGACTTTTTCGACGTTTGGTGACATCGTCGCACAAATTAACTTTCCTTCCGCGTGCGTGAACGTAAAGAAACAACAACTCGGTAGATTTTCATTCGTTACTCGCACACGATTGGAGAAATCTTCCAAAGCTCTCACGCCGTCATCGTAATCATATTCTGGTATTGGTATAGCACTATCGACGATTCTCGGGTCGCGAATTCGCGAGATCGTCGCCGGTACGTTTGGAACATCGATTTCTTTTCTTTTTAAGACTTTATAACCATCGACCTCGATCGTTTCTTCGTCGCCTTCGTTTTTGTTATCGCCGTCATCGTCTTCTCCTCCTTTATCTCCATCTTCGTCGCTGTCATCGCTATCGGTTGGCTTCTTCTTTCTTTTCTTATAAACTTTTTTCGGTTTATACGCGGCAACTCTCGCATCTTCCTGTGCATTCGCGTGATCATATTTCGCCTCAATCTCTCTGAAAGCTTTTTCCGCCTTGAGCTCTAAAGAATCTTCCAATAAACCGAACCTTCCAACTTCCGCGTTATACGCCGCAATCGAAGCAGTCGTTTCCCCAGTCACGACGCCAGAAAATATAGCCTCGATATTCTTCTCCTCCTCTTCTTCAACGAACAACGAAGGCACGTCGTGATGCGTAATCTTCACCGTCACGTTTGCGTTCAAAATGGCCAAACATCTCGCGCCGTTCCTCTCGCTCGCCCTCAAAAACCTCACTAACAAATCAAAACTCTGAAAACACATCTCGATCGCAAACTTATGCTTCGTAAACTTCACCGCGCAAGTATCGCTCTCGACGTGTTCCGGTAACGAGATCGCGCTCAACGCTCGAACGTCCTCGCAATGCGCTCTCGCGTGATCTTCGCAAAACCTCGCGAAGAAATCCCTGCTCTCCTCCACGCACCCTTTTCTGACGAGCGTTAAGTAACAGTGCACGAACATCGGAAAAAGTACTCGCATCAGTTCCGGTCTGTACAGATCCAGCGCGCCTAATATCCACTCGCGGCACTTCGAGAACCCTTCCAAGACCTGCCGCGCGTCGAATTTTTCCTCCAAGTCGCTGTGCAGGACTAACAGATCCGATAACGCGGCATCGGCGCCTAACGAGACTAGGCTCATTGCAAGCGTGTGTTCCTTCGTGATCCCGGCGTCGGCGCAAAGAGCGCGCTCGGCGTTCTTGAACCCGCGCTTTTGTAAGTACTTCAGTACTACGGTATCCAACGGATCCCGTTTTGTTACCCCGCGTGTATCTAAAACTTCTTCTGCCCTGTTTTCGATTTGATGATGATTTGGCCGTTGTTGTTGCAGATGCTGCCGCTGCTGCGATTTGTTGTTCATCGATTAATCGATCTGCTATGGCGAGTAACAGATCGAGTGCCTAACTACCGCGCTCTATCGATCGATCACTAGCAAGTAGCAGTAATAATAGTAGTAGTAATAGTAGTACTTTATAGATCTTTTCTATATCTGAATTTACTCGGCGGCAGATATAAAAAACTTGCCAGCTAATAAAAGAGAGCTGTTTTGAGGACCGCGCTTTTATTGGTATCACTCTCAGTATTGATTAGTATCAGTGCGCGGTGTCAGTAGCGATGGCAGTCGCAAGTAGCAGTAGTAGGGAATATATCCTACACACCCTTCTTTTTTGTGCCTATCGATGAAGAATTGAAGATATCGGTTTTGAAAAGAGTTCTCCTTGAAATCGACAAATCTGCAAAAAGGAGGTTTTGTGTGGAAAAGATCCAAACAAAGTTAATTAAAATGAAACACGTGCTCTCGACCGCTTTGGCGTACGCAGGTGGATACTTGTTCTTAGTACTGCTCGCGGTCTGTTTAGCCACCGGTACGCGATTTAGAGACTCGATGTAGAGCGATGCGCGAATGTTTTCGGGACGACGATCAAAGAGCGATTTTTGGAACGAATTTTGTTTTTTGTGATTTGTGATTTTGTTCTTCCATCGCGGTTTTAAATCGAAACGTAATTTGATATTCGCTGACGAATTATCGCGCTTCGTTTGTTTTTGTTCTCTCTCGCTCGGGTTTTATGGTAGGGTTATATTACTTGGCCGAAATGGTCGAAGAGTACACGCGTTTCGCGAAGAAGTTTTTACAGAATGCGATTAAAATCACGCTAGGAATTCATTTGATGTTATATTTCGTGGACGGGTTACCGATCTCGTGTTGCTTCGTCGGTGCGAGCGCGCAGATGTTATACGCGCGATTGTTGAAGAGGTACCCGTTCATTGAAGTGCAGAGTTTAGATTTCGGGTTGTCCGTGTGTGCGATGGTTTTGACGCACGTGTATTGGATGCGGTATTTCCGCGAGGAACATTTTTCGACCGAATACGCGATGGGGTTCTTTTTGTGTACGACGTGGTTGGTTCCGTTTGGGTTTTTTATTTCGTTAGCGGCGAATGAGAGCGTTTTGCCTGGGGGGAGTGTTGGTATTGGGGGCGGTCCAGGTACTGCGACTGCCGGGCCCGGGACTCAGTTTGGAAGTAGAGAGAAGAAGAGAAGTAACGTCGTTTTGCAGATTTTAGATTGGTTTTTGTTGAAATGGGAGGCGGTGAAGAAAGTAGTTTTCCCTCGTGGTATTCAGTCATCGTATAAGAGCGGGTTACATACGTATTAATTTTGTAGATTTCGTTTTTAATGAAAGAATTAATTATATAGAAAGAGGGAGTGAGAAAGAGAAAGAGAAACGAACAGCGGCGCGAGAATGGATCAACACACAACTAGAAAGATATAACAATAACAACAACAACAACAACAACAAAAGTACTGGTATGTATATAATAAATAAGTATAAAGTACAGACATGTTTTTATTATATATTAAATAATTAGCAGAGATACACACGCGCACAGGCAGAGAGATTTATTTAGTAAGTGGACATCATTTGATCTCCTCCTCCTCCTCCAGCGCTACCTCCGTTGTTGTTTAGCGCGGCGTTGTTTAACTTTTTATTGATCGCGCGAAGCGCGTCTAAACTACCACCCTTCACAAAGCAATTCCGCATCGCTTCTTGCGCAATTTGCACAGCATCTCTCCGTCTCCCATGCTCCCCATCTCTCTCATCGTTCAAAAACGCCCCAGTCTCTGCGATCCTCTCCGCCTGATGTAACAACGGCTGAAGTCTCTTGGCCGTTTCTACGACGCCTCTAACGATCTTCGCGCCTTCGTAAGCGTTCTTATTATGATCCCTCAACGCAACTTCAGGAATCTTCCCTAACATCTCGGTCACTTTCCCATGCATCCCAACCTCTTTTTTCAAACTCACGAGCTCGGCCTTCGATCTTAACGCCAACGCCCTCGAATGCGCAATCGCTCTCCGCAACCTCTCGAGCTCTCGATCGATCTCCTCCTCCTCCTCTCTCGAACACGCGGGTAACCGCTCTAACATCTTCACTTCGTCGCCAACACGAACGATCTCGTATGGCACCGAAAAACACCTATGCGAAGCTCTCTGCGCGAACCTCCCGAAATGTTTCGAGCAGTTCCCCTGTAAGCGTTCATACACTGCATCTAAACCTTTTTGGATGAGAACTTTATGTTCCTCGTTCGTCTCCAGTTGCTCTCGCACGCACTGCTCGAGCGTATCGAATCCATCCGCTGAATACGTCTCGACCTGTCTCGTTATATATCGTCGCGAAGATCGATTCATTCAATTAATTCATTCATTCATTAATTAATTAATACACACAAAAATTCAAAATTCGTTCCAAAACGAACAAAATCAGAACAAGATTATATAGCCGAAAAAGAAAATCACAAACACGAATCGTTCTCAACGCGACGAAGAAGACAAAACATACCGCGTTTAAGACGTCGTCTAAGACATCTCTCGATCTCAGTTTCGATCGTTTCACGTGTTCTGGGTCAAGCGCGTTCATTTCTTCGTCTCTCTGGATAGATACCATTTTCAAAAACGAATTTTATGGAGACGAATTTCGAAAACGCGTTTGGATTTTGGATGATTTTAAGTAACGAGTTTGTCAAACCGGTTGCTTCGCACGGGCTAAACGAACGAACCGTGTTCGCGAGCTTATAGGAAATAGAAAGACGCGAGAGCGCGCGTGTAGTCGAAATCGTTTTCGTGCTTGCCGTGTAGAGAAGTCTCGGTTGATCAAATATATATTTCACGCGTTCATATCTGATCAACCAATCAGTAACATCAGCCTTTGGGAACTTCTTCTTTGACTTCGTTTCGCACGCGGCTAAGCGATACAGAGCGCTCGTTCGCGAGCTTATAGGAAATAGAAAGAAGCTGAGCGCGCGTTGAAATCGTTTTCGTGCTTGCCTGTGTGTGTGTGTGCGTGTTCGTATCAATGTCGCGTTAACGCGAGAGAAGTTCCGGTTTTCAAATTTGTTCTGATCAGCGTTGGACTTCTTCTTTTGACTTTATCGAAATCCTTCGTTTTTGTTTTGATTGCGCGATATAAAAGTTTATATACTCGTTTATTGATAAACGAGTGTTTAGTTTATTCTTAAACGAGTCTTAAACGAGTTCGTAAACGAAAAAAACCGCTACAATTTTCGTTTAAGGCTCCTTTAAGGAAATCCCAACTCATATAGTGCGCGCGATATAAAAGTTTTCGCGTTTGTTTTAGCTCGATATGAAACGAGAAAATGATAATCATGCCGAAGAAGAAAGAGAAGAAGAAGAAGAAGATAAAGAGGAAGATAAAGAAGACGAAGAAGAAGAACATCATCGGAAGAAGAAACGAAAGAACGATGATAAGGATGAGAAGAACGAACGAATATTCGATTGCTCGATATTAATGCCGGTCAGGAATGCCGGTGAATGGCTCGATTTAGCCGTGATGTCAATACTCTCGCAGGACTGCGTCTGCTGCGAGTTCATCGCAGTCGATGATTGCAGTACTGATGGGTCTTTTGAGCGATTGATTGAAATCAAGAAGGCGTACGACGACGACGGCGGCGGCGAAGATTACGAGGAAGATGATAGTCGTAATACGATACCGTTTTCGAGCGAATTAGGAATAGGTAGAACTTTGAACGGTGTCGGTGTTAGTGAAGAAGAAGATGGTTTAGTTGATTGTAGCGTAGTCGAGAGGAACGTGAGAGAAGACGTGAACGGAGTTTGCGGTGACGCGAAACGGTTAGTGAGGAAGTTTGCAAAGTTTGGACACGAGATGAGAGTCGTGAAATTAGAGAGGGACGAGAAGGCGAGAAGTGGACAAGGGTTAGCGCTTAATAAAGCGTTGAATTTGGCGAGGGGTGAGTTTATTGGTGAAATGGAAGCCGACGACGCGAGACCGCGCGATTGTTTTAGGAAATTATGCGAAGCTTTGAGAAAAGATTCGAGTTTAGATGCAGTTTTCTCGAAGATCGCTTTGGTTGGAGAAATCCCTGGTAATGAAAACATAGGATGGGCCGGAATGAAGCGTTTTGAAACGTGGCAGAATAGCTTAATGAGTAGTAATGAAATGGCGAATGGAAGATATTTAGAAATTCCAGCGATGCGAGCGAGCGGTTTATATCGACGAACGTTTTTAGAGGAGAAAATGAACTTGAACAGTAAGGGAGAATCGTTGAGAGTTTATGAAGATTTATGGTTAATCAATGATAAAATTATTGACTGTGCCGATGCAAAGATGGTTCCTTCTACATATCATAGCGAACCTCATATGTTCTGGCCCGTCGATAGTTCGTTCTTTCACCGAGCGTTCAACGCGAAAATGAACTGCTTGAAAATACCAGAGCAAATGTATTGGTGGCGACAATATAAAACGCAATCGACAAAAGTACACGATAGGTGCAGTCTGAAACAATTAAGAGCCGCGAAAGTGCATTATTTATTAAAGAAAGACGGGCCGTTAGGATACGACGCTTTGTTCAAATCATCATCATCAACGACCGAAGACGGCAACGACGGCGCAGACAACGACGACGAAGAACCAAAGAAATTAATCATCCGCGTCTTCGGTCGCGGCGAAACTTTAAACTCTTACGTCGACGACATAGCGCGTGAAATAGCCCTGAACGACGACGACGACGTCGACGATAACAAAAACAAACTCGCAATCGTCGTCGAAAAAAGGGACGAAATGCCCGGCCTACCGAAACGAAAACGTTCAAAAGAAGTCCTCGGCAAAAACGTGAAATTAGCGAGACTGTTCGCATTCGGCATGCAAAAAGCGCGCTCGAAAATTCTCAGAGTCATGCAAAGCGATTTCGACTCTGGTCGCTTAGACTGGTTCGTCGCCTAAACGCGCGCGCGCGGTCCAACGTCTCCAATCACAAATCGCTACACCGTTCACTCAAATCACGAACGCGATCTCTCGCGCTTCTCTCTGCTACACCTTTCGACGAATTGACGAATTCCAAGTTTCGACAATTCCTTCTTCAAAAAAGAATTCCCCACTTTTTAAAGCGAGATTTCTCATCAAAAAGAACTTTCTTAAACGAAGCGATCGTAGGAGATCTCGGATCGAATCACACTCGCGCTCTCTTAATCTCTCACGCATATCCTTCTCTCTGTGTTTGCGCGCGATCGATCGTAGAAATGAACGCTCGATCGATCACGGAAGCGATCGAGAACAAAAAAGGTGAACTGGAGAGAATCTTCAAAGCATTTAGTACTGAAACCCTAAACGATGCAAATGCCACAAAACGAACGACCATAACCGGTAGACGAGCGTCCGAGTTATTGCGACCGACCGGTCTCCAGGATGAGCGGTTGAGTAAGATATGGCGCGAAGGCACGAAAGGTACGGGCGAGATCTGCGACGTAGATCGATTGAGAGAGTTATTCGTTTTAGTCAAGCGAGAGTTATACGAAGTTGGGGAAAATCGTACAAAATTGCCTGAGTCCTATTCTTCTTCTTCCGCGCAATCGCAATCGATCGAAGGAAAGAACGACGATCAGAACAAAATGACGGATCGAGAGCGAGAGAAGTACGAGAAACACTTTCATGCGCTCGATATGAGTAAAAGTGGGATGGTCTCAGTCGATCAAGCCGCGAAGTTTTTATCGAAAGCGAGCTTGAGCGAAAGAGAAATAAGGGAGATCGTGAGGAGGAGGAGTCGAGGCGCCACGCAGTTGACGAGCGATGCGTTTTCGTTGGCCATGCATGACGTGTATGCCGTGATTAAGGGGAAAGGGAGTGGTGCGCATGGGGTAACGCCGATGATGGGTGTTGGAGGTGGTACTACTTTTGCGGCGACGCCGTCGACGGCGGGAGTTTTGAACGCTCAATTTGCGAGTTTGAATACGCCGATGAATTATAATAATAATAATAATAATAATAATAATAATAATAACTTGTTGTTGCAGTCATCAAAGAATAACAATAATAATACTTCATCGTTGTTGGTAAGTGTCGATACACCGGAAACGTATTCCAGGCCTCCTTTAGATTTGGGATTCAGCATGGATAACGCCGCGATTACTACGCCAGCCGTCGATCCTCGCGAACAGGCAAAACTTGATAAAGAGATGATGCTATACGAAAACAAGATTTCCCAAAGCGAACAAAGAAATCAACGCGCGCGTGATGCCATTGAAAGTACGCGCTTGAAAGTTGAAAAAATGCGCGAAGCTGCAGAAAGAGCGGAGAAGAATGCCGAAGACGCGAAGAAAGAAGCGCAAAACATAATCGAAGACGCCGAGAAGAAACGCGCTGAATATCGCACGAGAGCGATGACGGCAAAAGATCGAGCGCAAGAACAAATATATGAAAAAGAAAATCAAATGCAACTCGCGAATAGAGAGTTGGAAAAGTTGCGTCAAAAAGTAGAACAAGCTGAATCTGTTTCAATTTTACCCTTGAAAGCCATGGAATCAAAGCTTCGCACTCTGCAGCTCGAAGTCACTCGTGTGAAAGAAGCGTCAAAGAATCGTCAAGAAGCATTATCTGCCGAGTTAGTGAAAAAGGGTACCGAAATTCGAGAAATGGAACGAGTGAAAGCAGCTGCTGAGAGAGAGGCTGAAAGTATCGAACGACAGTTTCAAGAGAAGCGCGAGCAAAGCGAACAGGCGTTAGAGAGAGGAAAACAAGCGTTAGGAGCGGCTAAGAATCAAACGATAAACGCAGAGAAACAACATTTTAAGCGAGTCGAGCAAGTTCGAGAGGCATTAGTTGAAGCTAAGAAAGAGTTTGTGAAAGAGAAAGAATCCTTAGCCGTAGCGAAGAAGAAACACGATATCGAGTTTGCAAAGCTCGAGGAGGAAAGAGTTGCGGCATCGCAGGAAGTTGAAAACCAACGCTTAATTACCAGAAAAGCGAAAGATGCAAATAGGTTACAGATACAAAACAAGCGCGTAATGCTCGATGAGGCTTCGGATGCTTTAAAAGATGCAAAGAAGCAAAGAGATATCATCGAAGAGGAACATAAAAATGCGCTCAATACGGCGAATGAAAATTTTTCTCGCATCGAAGTAAGATTAAACGCTGAAAAGGCAAAATTGAAACAAACGGAGGAGAAAAATAAAGCCGCTTTGGAAGATATCGAAGACAAGATTGTTAAAACAGAGTCTTATACGGAGGAAATCGTTCGAAAAATTGAAAACGCGGATCGAGATTTGGAAAAGAGAAGAAACGATTTAGAAACGCGCCTTGAAGTTGCCACCGAAAGCTTGGAAGCAATTCAGGAAGAACTGCGAAGCACGAAATTACGTGTCGATGCACAACGAGAAGAGCTCGACTTGCGCGAACAAGCGTGCGAAGAGAAAGAAGCCGAAGCTGAGAATGCGGCAGAGTCATCAAAGTCACTCATTAAATCGATGGAGGAAGATGTACAAGAGTTGCGAGCGAAAATTGAAAGCGAGGAAAAGCGCATAAACGAAGAAACGGCTGCGGTGCAGCACGACTTAGAACAAAAACGTGCATATTTGGAACTTGAAACGACTAGACTAGAGGCCGCTTTAGAACGTGCTAAGGATAATATCCCACGTGAAAGTGCCGCTGCTCAGCAAGCTTATGCTTTAGAAGCGATGATCGCTACGACAGAGTCGGCGAGGGAAGAAGCGGAACAATTAGCGGAGGAATCTGAGATTAAAGCAGAAAAGAACATGGCGAGATTGATGGAACTCGCAGAACTTGTTGGCAATGCAAACATGGAGTTAAATAGCTCATCTCAGTTTACGGAAAGCGCACGTGCTAGGACTACTTTTAAGACTACGAGTAATGATGCGTTTGATTTTAACAGAACGTCATCGTTCAATGAAAGTTCAACTACTGCTGTAGCAAAGAGCGCTACCACAAAGGATAACATTTTCGATAAACATGTTGGAGTGAATGATTTTGATTCTCCAGAGCCATTCACGGGTGGTTTCGCCGAGGCAGAGAATGCGTTTTCACCTCAAATTATAAAGACATCATCATCGGTGAACGCGTTTGCTTCTTCGTCTTTCAACGATGAACAAGGCGATGTTTTTGGAGACGATTTTGGTGGCGAGTTCGATTCGTTTGCAAAACCGGAATCCTCTTCGCAACAACAACCTGCTGTTCTTGCGGTGAAGAAAGATATACTAGTAGATGATGAAGAAGATGATGATCCGTTCGATGTCGATTTCGACGCCGGTAAAGTCAATGAAAGTTTGCGCTTAGAGGCGAAGCAAGATGACGAATTCTTTGAAGATTTCGGCGACGACGGCGCCTTTGATGTTGCACCTAATAATACTAATAGTAACGAGTCAGTGAAAGAAAACGACTGGTTTGAAGATGGCATGAATAATACCGGTATCGGAGCTCGACAAGATGATGCAGAAGATGACATTTTTAACTCTGAGATTGTTTCCGCGAGAAAACCATCCGATGAAGATCTGGCTTTCGAGGAGGAGGATTTTTTCGCGCCCATCTCTCAGAAGCCCGTGCAATCTTTTGAAGACTTTAATAGCTCGGTTAGTGAGAAAAAACAATCTGGTTTCGATAGTAGCGATAATTTGTTTCAGCAAGGAAATTTTATTCAGAAAGGAGGAGAGGAAGAAGAAGACGCGTTTAATGACGAATTTTCTGGTGATTTTAATTCAAAAGAAGATGGAAACGATGGATTTGATGACGACTTTGGAGATTTTGAGACGACGACTCGTCAAAGTAGCATAGATGCGACAAACTCGTACACAAACAAAGCTTTAGCAACATCGAACGCATTGAATGATACGAAAAATGATGCCGAGACAACTTTTGAAGACGAGGCGACTGACGAAGATGAAAATTTTGCGGGCAGCGTTAATGAGCCGCAGCAGCAACAACGTCAACAACAACAACAAAGAGTCCCTTCAGAAATCACCGAAGATTTTGAAGAAAACGAATCATTGGATCAAATACCCGCTCGTGTACATCCAGATGACCTCGAACGCTCGAAAAAGGCTTGGTATACTTTAAAACATGCACTCAACGATCCAGCTGCAGTTGGCGTCACCGGTGCACAAGTTGCAGCTATGGCTTCTAAAACCGGCTTACCCAACGATAAACTTGCCGTAATGTGGAACGCGAGTTGTACTTCAGATGGATCGAGTTTAGGATTGGGTGACTTTTGTGTCTTTATGCATTTATTGAAAAACACTTTGAATGGAGGATCTTTGCCAGACTTTCGCATCGAAGGCTCGTTCAGAGAAGAAATGATCGGATCGGATGTACTCAACGAAGAGAATATGTTGGTCAATCAAACGCGCGCACGGTTTCTTACGCAGAAGAACGAACAACCTGCAGCTGAAGAACGACAAGAACCAGCTTCGGTCCCGCCTCCCTTACACATAAAAACACCTCCACCAGCGGAACAACAACAACAACGAGGTGGCGGATCTTCGCCACGACGCTCTCAACACCAAGAAAGCTCGCCAACGCTCGCGCGTACGAGCGCAAACGTGTCAAACGACGACGGCGTCGGACAACCGCAGCGCTTGAAAGTCTTCATAGACTCCGTCGCAAACGTGAAAGACGCCTCAAAAATGCAACAAGTGCATTGCAAAGTCTCCCTCGTCGATACAAACGGCCAAGAGCTCGAGCGTCCACAAAACACCGCGGTCGGCGCTCGCCCAGGAAACGACGCATCATCGCTCACGATTCAAAACGCGGTCACGCTCTCCTCCGCACCGGCGACTTGGCCAGCCGGTTCCGCCGTCTTAATCGAACTCAGGCACTTCAAGAAGAAAGATAACAAAGTAAGCACTCGATGTTGGTCGTTCATGGAAAAGGAATCCGTTAGGCCCGGATTATTCGGTCTCCCGCTCGCGAAGAAACCGGCTGACCCTTTGCGACAAAAAGTCTCGTTGTTCAATAAAGGCACTCCGGATCTGAAGCTCAGGTTTAGTTTCGTGTGAACTATATGTATTTCAAAAAATAGTACGACAAACGACGCACGAGCGTCAATCCGTACAATGATCACGATCTCTCTCTCTCTTCTTCTTCTTCTTCTTCCCGTTCTCGATTGTAAACAGTAGCGCGAACAAACGCCATTTTTTTACCCACAAAAAGCCTTTCCAACAGTTTCTTTTCCTTCTGTGTGTTCTTCAAAAAAGAAATACCTAAACCCTAAACCCTAAGCAAAACAGCCATAACCCTAAACCCTAATCAAAACAGCCATGTACGAAAAGCAAAAAGAACAAAACGAAGAAACAACTCTTCATTTCTTCTTAAAAAGAATTAACAATCGAAATTATATCGAACATAAACAAACGCTCGATCGCTCGATACGAAACACACACGCAGCGATCGAGATTCGATTTTTTAAAAGTAAACGAGAGAGAGAGAGATTCGAAAAACGAAAGAAGCAGCGTTTTGTGGAAATTCGATTCGCATCAGAATTAATTCTCTCTCGGTTTGATCACGAGACAGATTTGGAAGAGATCGGGACCGAGTAGGGTTAAGTACAACGTAATCGATTTAAGATATGCCACGTGCGCAGAAAAGCGCGAACGAACACGAACAGACGCAATGGCGCGAGTTGTTATCGGCCGGTGTCGATGGATGGTCGTCTTATTCCGATACTTGTTCCGATGAACCTTCGAATGATCAAGGGCAGGGGGTGGATGAGGACGGAGTGTGTCGAAAAGAGCGCAAAGGGATGGACGACGCGGGCGAGTTAAGGGAGGACGATGCGAATGGAGGAACTGGGACAGGTATGCAGGCGATCGTGAGCAACGAGAAGTATTACCCATCGCTCGATGCGAACTGGAAGCAGGAGAGGAGAGATATTGAGTGGCAATGTTTGTGGTTAGAGCTTAGGTTGAAAGAGTTGCAAAGTCATAAGCGAAGGTACGCGAAGAAGTTGAAGCAAATCGAACAAAGAGAGGTTAATGGAGAGGCAGTGGAGGAACGGAAGAGTAAACCGAAATCGAGAGATGGGAGAGAGGCGAAGATGGTTGTGTTTGATCATCCGTTGTTTGATCCAATTCGAAGGAGGAGGGAGAAACGTCAGGCGAGAAAGAGGATGGAGAAGAAGACCGACGATGACGAAGAAAGAATGCGACACATGGCCGATGGCGATGATGATGTCGTGAATATTCCTGGTGGAGATGATACGATGGATTTTTTGCAAACCGATTTCAATGCGAAGAAGAGAAAGTCAGAGTCTGGATCTGGAGGTTCGGACGTTTCGAATACGTACTTGCACGAGAAAGTTGAGGTTTTAAAGAAGAGGTGCTCTGGTTTGATGCAACGCTTGGGACAACCCCCACCAGATTTCACGACTGCAGCTGCTTCGCGTGGTGCTAAGGGAGGAAGAGGA
>Ga0209830_10002640_pt1 | contig 14268 bp, 23 predicted proteins | sample ArcticOcean_MG_C_12_FD_187439 | JGI IMG/M metagenome (GOLD analysis project Ga0209830, IMG submission 187439) | Marine microbial communities from western Arctic Ocean - ArcticOcean_MG_CB8_130 (SPAdes) (version 2) | ecosystem: Environmental > Aquatic > Marine > Oceanic | place: Arctic Ocean...
AAAACTACCCTCGATATATTTAAATGAAAGGTAAGTACAATGCTAAATATAGTAACAACAACTACAAGGAGGACTGATATGGTGGTGGGATATACAATAACTTCAAAGAACTTGAAAAAGAATGATATAGTAATTACAAAACCGAGAGGTGTCTCTTCTGTTTTGCCTAACTGTAAGATAAAAATTATAGATGGGTATAAGACTAGAAATATACGATTGTGTGATGTGCCTAATATGTATAATGAAAGCGATAGAGACTACGGCTCTGTCTTAGTATCCGATATGTACGCTGTTAAGCGTGATAATGTTTGGATACCTATATACCATGATAATAAATAGAACTAAGTATAAAGCGAATGTCTTCGGGGTGAGAGATTACCCTTATCAAGTCATTAAGCCTAGCACAAATAAGAAGTTAGGTAAGTGGGTTAGTAAGGGTAGGCATACAGGCAGACGCATTTATACTGTTACACTAGAAGAGAGGGCAACCTGTCCTAAATCCTGTGTCCATTGGTACGATTGTTATGGTAACACAATGCCATTTGCACACAGACTGCAGTATGATAGCCACCTTATAAAGAGAATGGATAAGGAACTAGCCTATCTTAATACAAAACCTTATGGAATATTAATCAGACTCCATGTCTTAGGGGATTTCCCTGACATAAAATATGTTGAGCAATGGGTCAAATGGCTTGACAAATATCCTAACATAGCCTGTTATGGGTATACCGCTCATTCACCTAAAGAATCTATCGGCGATAGAATTGCACAGATGAATAGAGATAATTGGGATAGGTGGTCAGTAAGATTTTCTAACTATCCTCGATATAAACTATCTGCTAATTCAGATAAGATATCTAAGAATGGTATCATTTGTCCAGAACAAGCAGGTCAAACAAGTAGCTGTGGTAGCTGTGGATTATGTTGGAATAAAACGGCAAAGCCAATACTATTTATGACACACAGTTATGACTTACGGAAAGGTAAGAGCAATGCAAATATTAAGCAATAACATGATAGATAGACCAATCAAAAATGCTATTAAGGATGCAGTTGGTAACGGCTTTTTCTATTGTGGTTTTATAAAGAAGAAGACAGGCACATTTAGAGAGGGTATCTTTAGGTTTGATGTCAAACAATACAAGTCTATTGTTGATGGTGAGATAAAAACTATCGGCGATAGAATGGCTACGATAGCAGTCAATGATTTAGGTATGTGTTGTAAAGAATTTTATAACAAGAAGTATCTAAAATATCAGCAGAAGCCTCATGACTTTACATCTATCAGATACGATAGTATAAAGTTACTTAAGTTTGGTGGCAGTATGTATGAAGTAGGATACCTAGAAGAGCCTAAACATTTTAGGTTATTCTCTTTAAACAAAATACCATCAGAGATAGGCGACACAGCTAAACTATTATACCATGCAGGACAATTTGATTTCAGCATAGGTGATTTACCGAAAGGAGTTAAACATGGGTAGATATTATAGTGGTGACATAGAAGGTAAGTTTTGGTTTGCAATACAATCAAGTGGAGACCCCGCATTTTTTGGGTTGGATAGTATTGAGCCTGAAGTTACAACCTACTATGGCAATAAAGAGGACCATCTTGAGGCAGTTCAACACGCTGTTGATGACTGCTGTACTAAACTAAATACAACAAGAGAAAACTTCTTAAAGTTTAAAGAAGAGAATGAGTATATCAAGGTTGAAAAAATGATTGAAGAAAAAGTCATAAAAGATATAGGTGTTAAAGATACTCAAGAATGGTTAGCAAGGCTAGACTTAGGAATAAAAATTGAGAAGTGTATAGAAGATAATGGTGAATGTGAATTTGATGCGGAGCATTAATTGAAAAATTCTGACTATACATATTTAAATATTCAGGAAGGGGGTAGTCTAAGAATGGACTGCCCTCTTTGTTTAAATAGAAATACTTTATCTATAAGAAAACTTAATGGTAAATTAATGTGGAATTGTTTTCATGTATCTTGTGAACATAAGGGTAGAGATAATCAGGGATATACTGCAGAAGAAATGCGATATGTGTTTAATAAAAAAGATACAGGTGAGTCTAAACCTTTTGAAATACCTAAGTCTTTTGTATCTGTATATCCTAATCCAAATGCTATGAAATATTTATCAGCATACAATGTCAGTCCTTACGAGTGCGGTGCTAGGATTGTTTATGATGTTAAACAAGATAGAGTTGTATTTCTTATAGACATTGATGGTATAGTTTATGGTGCAGTAGGTAGGTCATTGTCTAATAAAAATCCAAGATGGTTTAAATATAATACTTGTAAGTTTCCCTTTGTTGTAGGTAACATAACAGACACAGCAGTTATAGTAGAGGATTGTGTATCTGCTTGTAGTGTATCGGCGATACATACAGGCGTTGCAATCATGGGTACTACACTTACTGATGACCATGCTAATTTTATTAGGAGTAAGTTTAAGAAAGTATTTATATGCTTAGACCCAGATGCAAATGGGAAGACCTTTGACATACAAAAAAAGCTAGGCTATAGTATTGACACTAGGATAATACTCATACCCAAAGATTTAAAATATTTAACAACAGAAAAGATAAAGGAGTTGCTAATCTAATGGCTACAAAAAGTGAACTTGAGATAGAAAAGTGGAGAAAAGAAGCAAGAGAATTTAAAAAAATAATAAAGGAACTTACTAAGGATATAGCAGAGAAAGAATTGTTTATACAATTTTTACAGGGAAGGGTTGAGGATAAGAATGAGCAATTATTTCACTATAGAACAGGACATCTTAATATGTCAGTTGATGATTTTATTAAGGATAAGAATATGTTAGCAGACAAGAAATCTAAGATGATACAAAAAGAAAGAGAGGATAAAAAAGATGGGGTGGTATAGTAAGATACATTTCAAAGGTGAGGTAGCTGTGGCAGGTTTCCCTACACACATAGAACTAACATCAGATTACGGGGTGATATACAATGAAAAAACTAGAAGTGATTTTGAGCATTGGGGTTATCATCTTACATTTCATAATAAAAAATTAGAAGAGTACGATGTGTTATGGGAAGAAGGTAAGATGACTAGAGATGAAATTCATTCTATCGCCGATAGTCCTGATAAAGATAGCCATAAAGTAAAACCAGAATTTACAGTACCTTATATATCTCAGACAGGATATCATTCACACTTCTTTAACTACCATATAAGACCATTTAAGATTTCTAAAGAAGAGACTGCTGAATTAATTAAGGGAGTTATAACTGCTAAGTTAGGTAGGAATGTAGAATTATTAAGTAAGGATACTAAGCCTGTAGAAATACTATCCGAACTACCTGATAAACCCTATGAAAAAAAGGAGATGAGTAATGGGTAATCCATTTAAACCACAGAAGATAGTCGCTACTATAGAGATAGAGTATAGACTAAATGTTAGAGCAAATGTATCAGACGTGGATGCCTTTGTTAAAAGTAAAGTAAACAATTTATTTATAGAAGACCTTGTAAGTATGCAAGAATTTAATCAAGACGTTCATGAATTTATGCAGAGTAAGGTAGCACGAATTAGAGTGGAGGATGATATAGATGACTAATGAAGAAGCAATAAATATTTTAAAATTAAGTGAGAGATTTGATAATGTTGTAAAAAGATTTGAGAGGTTAGTAGAAAAAGATGAACGATTTAATGGCACTAAAGATAATAAAACTATGTTTAAAAAGGGAATTTTATCTCCAATACAAAAGCAAAATAAATAGAAGTAGCTTATCAAATTTAACGGATGTGTTTGAAGTAGTTGGTAAAACATTTCATGACCTACCTGACTGCAAAGAAATACTACATGATGATTTATATTTAAACTATCTTAGCTATCACCCTACATTAACACAGTCTAATAGAGATAAGGCTATGGGTGTTATAAAAGATTTAGATAAGATAGAAATAAATAAAGACAATGTTGTACATACCATACAACAAATGCACAAATCACAAACTGCTCACGAAGCTGCACAGAAATTGTTGCAGATATATGAAGGCACTAGTGATGAAGAACTGTCTGCTGTCTCTAAGCTTTTACACAAAGAAGAATCTATCGCCGATACAATAAAAGAAGTTACAAAAGATTTGTATGAACTTATGAAGGAGATGGACTACACAAAACTCTTTCAATTTAATACACCTAGTTTATTAGGTACTCATGTTAAGGGTATTGGTAAAGGACACTTCGCAATTATATTTGCTAGACCAGAATCAGGTAAGACATCCTTTTGGGTGAACATGGTAGGGGGTGCTAATGGCTTTGCACATCAAGAAAAAGTCAATCATATCGCCATTTTTTGCAATGAAGAACAGCCTAGTCGTAATGTTTATAGGCTGATACAATCATGTGCGGACATGACAAGAGAGCATATAGATGAGAACCCGGAAAGAGCAAACACAGAATGGAAAAAGATAAGAGATAAAATTCATGTGTATGATTGTAAGGATTTTAATATTGAGGGTATAGATTCTTATTGCGAAGAACATAAACCTGACATAGTAATCATAGACCAACTAGATAAAGTAGAACTTGTAAATAAGTTTGATAGTGGTCATGAAAAATTGCGAGAGTTATATAAATTAACTAGAGACATAGCTAGTAGAAGGGATGTATGTATGTTTGGAATATGCCAAGCGAGTAGTGATGCTCATGATAAAAATCACATAAGCTTTAACAACATGGAGGGTAGTAAGACAGGTAAGGCGGCAGAGGCTGATTTAATTATAGGTATAGGTAAGAAGGATGATTGGGAAGGTGATGAGGATTTTACTAGAACATTATGTATTAGTAAAAATAAATTAACAGGTTGGCATGGTATTATTCCTTGTAAGATTATGCCTAGCAAAGCGAGGTATGTGGATTAATGAAAAAACAAAATAAAAAAACTTGGGTCGACGAGCATATTATTTTTGAAATAGAGGGTCTTACTAAAAAACAAAACAAAGAACTAAGAGATAAGATTTTAAAAAAGGTAGCGGACAAATTTGTAAAAGAGGATGTAAAGAAAAATGAAAGAGGGGTATAGAGAAAGTTGGATGAGTAAACTATCCATTGAAGAATTAAAAGAAGTAACACAGAATATTAATGATGAGATAGAGAGGCGGACTATCCAACGCATTATCCATGTAAAAGAAGGGCTAAATAAAAATGATTAGTGTATTAGATATAGAAACAACATTTACAAAAGATGGAGACAACTCTCCATATAATGATGAAAACAAATTAGTTAGTGTGGGGGTGAACGATGAATATTTCTTTTTTCATCATGATGATTACAATGGTGATATTAAATCAAATCGTGACAAGCTACAGCATATTTTAGATGAGACAACTTTAATGGTAGGGCATAACTTAAAGTTTGATTTGTCTTGGTTATTAGAATGTGAATTTAAATATGAGGGTAAGTTATGGGATACTATGATTGCCGAGTCAGTCTTACTTAAAGGAGAAAGAAAACCACTTAGTCTTGCAGAATGTTGCAGAAGAAGGCAGATAGGAATTAAGTATGCTACACTTTCAAATGCTATAGATTCTGGGATAGGCATGGATAAAATACCCTTGCCTGATTTAGAAATGTATGGGCGTAATGATGTTACTATAACAAAAGATTTATATCTACAACAAGATTTAGATTATAAAAGAGAAGGTAACAAAATTCTTATACCTACCTTAGAGATGATGTGTGAGTTCTTAATTACATTAGTGGAGATAGAGAGGAATGGTATATATGTAAATCCTGACACACTAGGTGAGCTAAAAAAAATATTAGATGCGGAGTATAGCTCTATCAAAAAAAAGATTGAGATAACTGTTCAAGAGATGATGGGAGACACGCCTTATAATATTGGTAGTACCGAGCAGTTATCTAAAATCATCTACTCGAAAGAGATTATAGATAAAAAGGATTGGAATATAACATTTGGATTAGGTACAGATGAGGAAGGGATAAAAAGAATTCCTCCAAAATATCCTGCCAATACTTTTAGAGATTTAGTAGAGGCTAAGACAAGGCCTGTACAATATACTATTGGTACAAAATGTAATGTTTGTAAGGGGGTAGGTGCTTATAGAAAAATTAAAAAAGATAAAACACCCTTTCTTAATATTACTAAGTGTAAGGACTGTAGTGGACATGGTGTAATACTAACTGCCTCATCTAGAATTGCAGGGTTCAACATACCTATTAAAACTCAACTAGATATTAATGCCAATGGTGGAGTTGTTGGTGAGGCTAAGCTTCAATATATCGCCGATAAAAATCCGGGAAGGGCAAGAGAATTTTTACTTGACCTTATAAGATATAGACAGGTAACCAAATATCTATCTACTTTTGTTGAGGGTATGAAGAGTCATGTTTATGAAAATAATATACTACATCCTAAATTTAGTCAGACCAATGTAGTTACAGGTAGACTATCTTGCTCAGACCCTAACTTCCAAAACATACCTAGAGGAGACAAGCTACCTATTAAACGAGTTATTCAATCTAGATTTGAGGGCGGGTCTATAATAGAGATGGATTTTGCACAGTTAGAATTTAGAGTGGCGGCGTTCTTATCTCAAGATAAACAATCAGTCTACGACATTACTCATGGTGTTGATGTTCATCAGAATACTGCTGATGTTATTGGTTGTAGTAGGCAGGATGCAAAGGCTCATACATTTAAACCTCTCTATGGTGGGTTCTCGGGTACTGCAGAAGAGAAAACATACTATGCGTGGTTTAAGAAAAGATATAAGGGTATTGTAGCTTGGCAAACTAGCACAGAGGATACTGCCATAGCTACTAAACTTGTAACATTACCTAGCGGTAGGCAATATTATTTTGAAAATATAATGAGAGATGTTAAGGGAGGCTCTAACTATTTTACACAGGTAAGAAATTATCCTGTTCAAGGTTTTGCTACAGGGGATATAGTTCCTGTAGCTTGTATAGATGTACACAATGCATTGAAACATTTAAAAACAAGATTAATAAATACTGTACACGATTCAGTTATTATTGATGCACACCCAGAGGAGGTGACTAATGTACTAGAACTATTAACAAAGACTTGTGGCAATATTGTCGAGTCTATAAACAAAAGATACAATATAAATTTCAATGTTCCTCTTGACTTTGAGATAAAAATGGGGTCTAATTGGCTAGACCTAAAACAAATATAGGAGTATATATATATGACTGATAAAACAATCTTCGGAGACATGACTGAAGAACAAATAAGACAAGAAGCAGGTATGGGTGCAAAGACTACGCCTTCATACATTGTGAATTTAAGAACTACCTCTAATCATCGAGATAAAAATAATGATGATAAGATTACACAACACTTAGGTAGTTATAATATTTGGGATAAGGACACAGAACAATTTGTCTACGCCCCTACCATTTCATTTAGGCCCTTTATGAAAAGGCAGCAGTACATGACTTGGGATATTAAGGAAAGTAAATTTGCTAATGAATCAATACTTGTTGCTTATGGTGAAGAAGCTTTTGACTCTAAGGGAACTACTAAGTGTGGTTATGTTACTGCAAAAAATAGAAACGACTTAATGCAAGACCAAAAAGAAATAGCTAAAAATACAAAGTTCTTTAGAATAATGTATGGCTTAATGGATATGAAAGGTGAATCTTCTAAGGGAGATAAAGTAACCTTATTACAATACCCCATTCAGATAAAGATGCAGGGTGGTAATGCAGCAGTTATGAGTAACTTAGATTCTTTACTACAGAACAAAGGAATCTTATGGTCTAATAAAGTAGAACTTTCCACAGAAGAAAAAACTACAGGTGGTAACACTTACTACAATATTAAGATAGGTAAGATAGCCTCCGTAGATGTACCTTCTAATCTTTTAGAAGATAGTGATGACGGAAGAGCCTATCAATTATTTAAAAATGATATAGATGCAAAGAATAGTTCTGTAATGGAAAAATATAATTCAGCTTTAAAAGGCATTAAGAATGACAAAGAAGCTGTATCTAGAGTTCAATCTGCTTGAACGAAGATATATTAAATAAACTTAAGGACTTTTTGGTACAGGCGGAAGGCTCGTCTGTGCCGATGAGTGAGGAATTAATCGAGCAGTTTGGTGAAGACTGTAAAGCTGCAATGCGTAAGCAGTTCAAACAAAAAAGAGAAAGTAAATTCAGAGTAAGAATGTCAGGTATTGGCAAACCTCTTTGTCAATTACAGATGGAAAAGTCGGGGGCAAAGAAAGAACCTATGGCTTATAATGGTAAGATTAGATTTATATTTGGTGATATGATTGAAGCATTTACTGTATTACTTTTAAAAGCTTCGGGTATTGTTATTGATAGTGAACAGAAGCAAGTATCTAGAAAAAATAAATACTTCCCTGATAGTGGACTCACAGGTACTTATGATGTTGAGATTGATGGTAAGATTTATGATATAAAATCTGCTAGTGACTGGGCATTTAAGAATAAATTCTCTATGGGATTTGGTGCTGTTGTAGATAAGGATGTGTTTGGATATCTCTCTCAAGGTTATCTGTATGCAGATACAGAAAAGAAAAAGTTTGGTGGTTGGATTGTAGTTAATAAATCTACAGGTGAGATATGTATTGTTTCACCCCCAGAAGATGACTCAGATTATAAAAGTATAGGACTACAGGTAGCAGAGGAAAACATAGAAGCATTGATGGAAGACCACCCATTCAAGAGATGCTTTACAGATGTTGAGGAAACATACAGAAGTAAATTAACAGGTAATAGAAGACTAGATAGTGTATGTGGCTTTTGTTCTTTTAAACAAACTTGTTGGGAAGGGAAGATACAATACTTACCACAGCAAGTCTTTGATGATAATGGTAAGCCTCGCTCTAAAAGTCCTAAGTATTTTTATTATACACAATTAGCTAATCAAGATGAAGCTAGAGGAAACAAATGACCAAGAAAAAAAAGGAAGACTCAGAGGATGGGATAGTAATACTAATCAAACCCCACACTAAAGGTAAATTTGCAGTAGGCATTACTACTAATTATATCGCCGATACCCCCGAAAAAGAAATGTGTAAGTTAGTAGCATTAGGTGCTGCACAACTTATGTTAGAAGACCCAGACCCCTTTTATGAAAGAGGCATTGAGATAGCTGCACAAACAGATGATATGGATGCAAGTAAGACAGAGGAGTTTATAACTAAGGATGATGAATCAAATATACTAGACTTAACTAGATACCTTGATAAATCAAAACTAAATTAAGACTTAATGAATGACCGCCAACAGGAATGTATAAGGTGGTTTAAGAATAAATATCCCAATTGTATTGTTGACAATAATGTAACTGTTGATATTATATTTGTAATAAATAGACCAAAGAACCCACAAGCACCCTATGTTAATAGCACTAGATACTATGAGAAAGAAAATAGTTCTACCTACTGCTCATGTTGTGATGAAACTACTTGTGAATATAATAATTATTATCTTGTTATCTTGGAGGAAAGATTAATAGCTAGTTTGTTAGACAACATAATTAATAGATACTACTAAATAGGAGTACACAACATGACTGATACTAACTTTAATACATCGAAAGAAACAAAGACACTAAAGAAATTTGACTTAGACTTGCAGTACGGACAGATGCGTGAACAAAAAGTCCACGATATGTTCTTTAATAAAAAGTTTGAGATTAAATCGGAGAGGGATTGGTGGCAGAAGACAGGTAACATTGCCATTGAGGTAGAGTGTTATGGTAAACCGAGTGGTATATCAATAACGGAAGCAGATTTTTGGATGCATATACTAACTGATGGTGATGAAGAATACTGTAAATTAATATTTAAAGTTGAGACAATTAAAAAGTTAGCATATAAATATAGAAATAAAAATATATTAGGGGGTGACCATAAGAAATCAAAGTTTGTTTTGATACCCTTAAAGCAATTGTTTATTTTAGATAATATAAAAGTGGGAGAAACAATAGATGAAAAGTGAAGAAATATTGAAGATTGCCTCGAAATTAGTTTCGGGAGACAGGGCAAAAGCTTATGGAGATAAGAAAAAACTCCATGATAAGACAGCTAAAATGTGGTCTGCATTTCTTGGTTATACTATCCATGCAGAACAAGTAGCCCACATGATGGTTATGTTAAAGATAGCTAGAACAACGACAGGTAATAATCCAGATAACTATGTAGATGCTGCAGCTTATTCCGCAATAGCAGGAGAAATAAATGACCACAACAAAAACAAGTGAACCAAAAGAAAAAAACTATGTTATTACAGAGGCACAAAGAAATAGTGTCTTGCAATACTTAGCTAACAGACCTTTTATTGAAGTGTCTAGACACATAAATACACTAGGTACTTTAACAGAAATCAATGACAAAATTGCACCAGACTTCATCAAAAAGTAAAGACTTTATCTTATATAGATGCTGTATATTTTATAACCAAAAAGATGGTCAGTTTTATTGGGATGAAGATACCTTGAATACCAAAGAGTTGATAAAGGATTTTACAGAGAAGTACGGAGTACCTGTGGAGAAACATTCTAAAATAAAAAGACTAAACATAGCTTTACCTCATGTGTTGAAAGCATTAGTAATACATTTGAAAAATGAATTTAAACACTCCTATGATTCTAGTAGAAAGTTATTAGACAATTTAATTACTTAACGCCCTCATCTGAGAACTAAGACTACCTGCTCTATTAGGAGTTTGTCTCGCCCATCTTGAGTCGAGCATGGCATCTGCTGCACCATTCATGTCATTACTTTTTAAACATGAAATCATGGTAACAAACTTCGATACACCTGCACTACCCATTTGGTAAATCATTTCACACAAAATACATTTAGCTTTAATGTTTATATCTAACTCATGAGTATCACAAAACTTATCTGCTAGAGACCAAGCCTTGTCAAAGTCTTTATCAAAGAGTTTATCCCAACCTTCTTTTGTGGTAGGTATCTCTTCATTAGGTAGAATTTTATGACCATAGCCACCTGTATCAAAACCTAATGTGTCCTTATAAACATCTAGTCTATATCCTTCATGCTGTTTAATCTGCTCTTTTAAATTTTTTTTATGTAGGTCTGCTGACATATCTACTCCTTATTTTTTAAATAGTTTAGCTGCACCTTGTGCGCCCTTTATACCAAAACTTGCAGAAATCGCAATATATAATAAATTGTGATAATACGATGGTAAATCTTGTAAGGCGAGAAAGCCTTTATGAATATGTTCTTGCCAAGGTGTGAATACTAGCACGGCAGGTAAAAGTAAAACTACTAAACTTACCTCATCTTTCCACGACCCTTTCATTTGGTCTACTGCAGATGCTTCCCAAGCAACCTTACCTGCTATTTGGTCTTCTTTTAATTTAGTCTTAGCTTTAATTTCTGTAACAGCTAACTCTGCTTTAGCTTTCTTCGTCTCCACAAATCCTGTAACAACACTTCCTGCTACTGATAGTAAAGGTTTAATTAGTAATGATAACATATATTCTCCTTATAAATCATTCCTTAAATTTAATACTTCTGGTGATTCTAATATTGTTCCGGGGTCTATTCCCTCTACCCTACCACCAAATATCATTGCTTTCTTTTGCATCTCAACAATAATCTTTGCAGACTTTTTATCAAACTGATTCATAGTAATCTCACCTGATGCTAATTGTTTGCCTAGACTTTTTAATTGTAGGTCTAGTGCTTTTATTTGCTTACTTAACTCAAGGGATTTTGTAGCTGTTAAAGTATCTAATGATTTGTTTGATACCTTAAATCCAAAGGAAGTTAGTATAGCCATCCATTCAGGTTCATCCTCTCTATAAGGGGATATATTACCATCTCTAGTTGCTCTATTTATTCTTTGTGTAGAGTAAGAACCCGGTATGAAAGGAAAGTTAGGTATTAATTTTTTACCTATTCCTTTTAAACTGCCTGTAATATCCTGAAATACAGATATGCCCCTAGTCTTGTCGGTTTGTTTAGTAAATAAATCAAATCCTAACATACCAAAAAATACATCTCCTCCAATTCCAAAGCTAGGTTGTATAGGTGCAGGTACTCCCGGTAAAACACCTGTTCCCATATCTAATATATCACCACCAGGAAAAAATCTTTGTATATTTATGTACCTAGACTGCCCTTCTTTTGATTGTATAGGTAGTTTAATTTCTTTAGTGGGTAAGAAAGGCATACCAAGTAATGTTCCAGAAGAATATTTAGGTAGCATCTGTCTTTCTTTTTCAGCTTCTCCACCACCCATTTCAGCACCTAGTGTATTTAAGCCATACCCTAGTGCAGCATACTTAGCAAATTTCCAAGGTTTTAATACAGCAGTCTCGGCTAGTAAAGGTATAATTCTATAACTAAAGGCTAAGAAAGGAGTCACGGAATGTCTCATTGCATTTATAACAGGTGCATCAATATCATAATCTATAAAATTCTTACGGGCAAATAAAGCTGCATCACTAGCACTATCTCCCATTTTTAATCTATGTTGAAAAGCATTTAATCTAAAGATGTGGTCCTCAACTCTATACCAATTTTGTAAGGTACTAGTTACTTTATTTTTTCTAACAGCTTGATATACTCTACCTGCAATGTCTACAGAATTTGACCACTCTGTTTTTTTTGCATCATACCTATAAGCATTTTTAATTGCTGCAAAATCAAATGTCTGTAGTTCTCTAGCTATAAAGTCAGCGTCAAATACACCAAACTTTTGTGCCAAATATACTGTCTCTGATTTGTAAGGGCTTTTACTATTATGCTTGGCTAACATTTTAAATGAATCTATGAGGCCTCCTTCTCCTTTAGTACCTACAAATAAAGGTACATCTGCAAAGTCAGAAAAGAATACATTACCAAATACATTATTAACATGAACAGTAGGATTCCATGCAGTCTTAGAAACTTTCCAGACACCATTTAACTGCCTATACTTTCTATACAGCAGTTTACTACCTGCCTCCCTATACTTATTAGCAGTCAGTATATTTCTATAGACTTCTTCTAACACATATTTACCAGATAGATTCCCATACTTTTTAATTTTTGTATCGGCGATACCCGTGTCAGGCATTTTATAATAGCCTTTTTTATTCATAGCTTCTTCTGATAAGCCTTTAAACTGATTGTCTAATTTATATTTACCATCACTACCTTTAACATATGCACCAAGAGAAGGTGTTTTATATATGTCGTCATAGAATTTAAATTGAGATAGTGTACTAGCCATATAAGAACCTGTTAGTTCTATACCTGCTGCAGCATCCTCAATCTCTCCTTTAGCTAATCTCTCAGCTTTAGTGTACTCCCATCGTATAACTTTGTATTTAACTTTGTCTTTTGTTACCTCATCAAATACTTCCCAACCTCTATGCTTGACTAGGTTATCTTCACCTATACCACCCCTTACCATAATGGGTTGACCATTTTCATGAAAGGCTTTTACATTTTTATAATTCTTAATAAAGTCTTCTTCTGTTACTTCTAGAACCTGTCCTCTAGGTTTTAAATCATCACCTATCTTAGGTGCTTGTTTGTCGTTACCATATATTCTTCTTAAATAAGAGTTACCATTTCTTTGAAATGTTTTTAAATCCATAAGGCCATAATCAACATACATCTGACCATACTCATTAATAGTTTTCCTAGCCTCTTTAGATAACATCATAATTTTTTTAGAGTCTACTTTAGTTATCTCTTCACCTTCAAGTATGTTATAAAGAATTCTTCTTTCATCCATATTTAAAAGTTTAGCTTTTTGTACAAGGTCATGAAACTGAGCAGCTATATGCCCACCCATTCCTTGAGCATTTTGCCTTAGCTTTACAAATTCTCTTGGCAAATTATATTTATCTTTAATGCCTCTGCCCATCCATTCAGTAATTGGCATTGTAAATGATGCACCATCGTCAGATGTTGCTCCTGTTTTCCTAGTTATATCTATCTTAGATAGTGCTTTAAAACCACCAAGACCTAGTACAGCTCCTGTAACTGCTCTACCTAATCTTGAACTAAAAGGATTTTCTATACTAACCATAGGCAACTCATCCTCTATATTAAATCCTAGTAGACCACCTGCAGTTACAGATGCTCCCTGTCCTGTAGAAATCTTTTCTAAAGTGGGTCTACCTATTTTTTCTTGATAAGGTTTTGCAACATACTTAGTAAAGAAAGATTGCACAGGTTTTATATACATACCCTTACTAGGAAAGCTTTTTTGTTTCTCTATAAAATCATTTTTA
>Ga0209830_10002649_pt1 | contig 14235 bp, 11 predicted proteins | sample ArcticOcean_MG_C_12_FD_187439 | JGI IMG/M metagenome (GOLD analysis project Ga0209830, IMG submission 187439) | Marine microbial communities from western Arctic Ocean - ArcticOcean_MG_CB8_130 (SPAdes) (version 2) | ecosystem: Environmental > Aquatic > Marine > Oceanic | place: Arctic Ocean...
TGTATACAATTGTTAGAGCATAGGTATCGTCGGCGTTTTTCTCGAGAATAAAAATATATTTTTTCTTTCCAAGAGTCGCGCATCGCAAATCACAAATCGCATTAACGAAAATCGACACTAGTAACTTTGATCGACACGACCTGATCGGCTATAAAACAACGTTTGGCAGTTCCAGTAAATGAGTGTTTTGATCGAATTAGCGTAAGTTTAGACGTATTATATGTATTTAATACACTTTTAATCGATGATTTCACGCGGCTTTTTTATGACGTTTTTACTCACAAACATTTTGTTATCATTATTTTCTCAAGACCTAAACCTAATAGGGTTGTCGAATTTCAACTTCGAAGTTACAACGATACCTAATAATATGCTATAATAACACGCGCGCGTGAACTAATTGATGATTATGTGATAATATATAAAGTAGATTATGTCTTCTTTGATATCAAGATTGGGAACATTGGCTTAAGACTGAGTGTTTTGATCAATTTGAAAATTACTACGTTGAAGAAGAAGAAATGCAATCTAAAACGAACGCGTATTCGAAAGCGACTTCTTTGAATTTCCTATAGCGATCTGTAGCGGAAAAGTGACCTGATGATAAATCAGTCTTTAACAAAATTCTCGCTTCTTCGTTTGTGCACGAATCTCTCATGCGAGCGGCGTATTTCGCAGACTCCCAATACGCGACGCGCGGATCGTGTAACCCTGCAGTTATCAAAACATCCGGCTTACGAGACTGGCGAATATTTTCCATAGGCGAATACGAGTTCATGTACTCGTAATACTTCTTCGTATTTGGATTGCCCCACTCAAGCCATTCGCCAGTCGTAAGCGGAATCGATGGATCACACATTGATACCATAACGTCGACGAAAGGTACGCCGGCGACGACGCATCTGAATAAATCGGGAGCCATGTTCGTCACCACGCCCATGAGCAATCCTCCAGCTGAGCGACCAGAAATAGCTAAAGTTGCGGTTGAAGTCCATCCACTCGCGCATAAAAATTCTGCGCAATCAATGAAATCGTTAAACGTATTCAGTTTATTCAAATACTTCCCTTGCTCTTCGTACCAATAACGTCCAAGCTCCCCCCCTCCTCTAATGTGAGCAACCGCGATCGTTACTCCACGGTCGAGTAAAGGAACTACCGAACGATCAAACGCAGGGTCGTTTGATATTCCATACGAGCCATATCCTTCCAAAAGCAAAGGACCTTGCCGCGTGCGCTTATCTTTTTTATATGCAATCGATACTGGAATCTTCGTCACTCCGTCCCTACTCGTGATTTGCAACTGTAAAGTTTCGTACTTCCTCTCATCAAATCCTTTCACTGCAGTGATCTTTTTCATGGTTTTCGTCTTTTCATTCATATCAAATTCATACACCGTGCGTGGATTAACTAAAGACGAGTGCGTTAAAAGAATTTTGTTCGTCTCATAAACTTTATTAGCACCGACGCATGACAAAGACGCGGAAGCGCGAGCGGGAAATACGACCGATGCGGCTGGCCATTCAGATCTGAACCAACTCGCAATCTCGTCGTCGTCTTCATTCTCGCTCAAGCGCAAGATCCAAACTTGTGTAAACCCGTCTTCTCTTCCATCGATAACTATGTGATCCTTAAACGTCATCATGCTTTCTAAAGTTCTTTTTTCGCTCCATTCGAACCCTTCACCTTTGAAACCGACCCAATTTTCGATTCCAGGAGAAGCCAAATTGGTTACTTTCAAATCGAAGTTGATCTTCTCTCCGTTTTGATTTGTGAGAATATAGAGTTGTTTATTATTCCTACTAGGCTCGACGTAATATCGATGGTTATCGCGGCGCTTCTCTACCAGTGCTGGTTTCTCGTTTAATGATTTTTTCAAATCAAGGAGCCAAATCTCGTTCGTTTCCGTCGATTCGCTTTCCAAAATTAGGAAATTGCCGTTGTCTGATTTACCAAAGCCGATATTGTATAACTCATCGTCCTCTGATAGTAAGCGTTCGTCTTGCGATTGCGGCGTTCCAATAGTATGCCTCCAAACTTTATCAGGTCTGTGCGCTTCGTCCATCGTCGTGTAAAACAACTGCGAATCTCCGTTCCACGTAACGCTCCCTGTCGTCCCTTCGATTACATCCTCTGTTTCTTCCCCGGTTTTGATATTTCTTACTTTGATTCTATAAGTCTCGTATCCAGTTTCATCAACTCCGTACGCTAGTAAATCGTGCGATTCAGACATGTTAAATCCACCGATGGAACAATAGGACATTTGCTTCGCAAGTTCGTTCACGTCCAAGACGACTGTTTCTTCTTTCGACGTTGTTTTTTGTCGACGACATACGATTGGGTATGACTTTCCCTTCATTGTGCGAACGTAATATTCAAACGATGGACCCCATGGAAACTTAACATCTACATCTGTTTCCTCAATCGCTTTGACGATTTCGTTATATAATTGCGTTTCGATTGATTTCGTATGCGCTGTATGTTTCTCAGTGTACTGATTCTCTTCCCTTAAATAACTCAATATTTCTTCGTTCTTTCTATCGTCATCTCTTAACCAGAACAGATCATCGTTCACTCGTAAGGGAGGATCCATGGCATCATCGCCTCGATTTTCTCCCGAAACGACTCCGAAGAGAACGTCGTGATTGACTCTTTTGCATACTGGTTTCTCAATAATGCTCGTTAAGATCTTCTTCTTTTTTTCATCATCAGCATCGGCATCAGCAACAACAAGAGTAGAAGAAGAGCAGACGCGTACAAGACCTCTCTTATTATTATTATTATTATTATTATTATTCGTTGCTTTCTTCGCTAATCTCTGCGTTGTGCGTAAGAATTGTCCAAACGCAAGTGCAACCATAACTTTTGGAATAAATCTCATATATATTATAAGACTAGTATGGTAAGAAGTATGCGCGCGTATTATTGCGTTCGATGTGAAAATTGATTGGCAGCTATGATTGATTATTGGTGCTGTTTTTAAAAAGAAGTTTTTATTGTAGGCGTTAAGCAAGTGTTTAGCGTTTAGCGTTTATTATTCGGTATTAGGTATGTGTATTATTATTGTGCCTGATGCTGCAGGCCTGCAGCAGCAGAATTCAATTTCATGTTTTCATCGTGGAAGAGCGCTCTCATCAAAAAGTCAAAAGTCAACATCACACGCATCACAGACAACACAGTATTAAATAATAAGAAGACCATAATATGGCAATTGGGAGTCTCGATGATGCAGTTGCACTTGTGGCAGCACAAGCTTCATTATTAAATGATACTACTACTAATGATGCTACTACTACTACTACTACTACTACTACTACTACTACTACTACTACTACTAATAATAATTATAACGACATTGATGAAAAAATTCAAAAAACAGTAGAAGCGACGACGACGAAGAAGAAGAAGAAAGTGGAAAGGAAGAAGAGAGGTCCTTATAAGAAAACATTATTAAAACGATTAACGAAAAAGGATATTAGTAATAGTGGCACCAATCAATCTACTGCATTTACTACTACTTCTACTGCTCCTTTAATTTTAACAAAAGAAACGACAACAACTAGAAAGAACAAAACTGCATTCGAAACAGAAAGACAGCTAATAATACCTTTAGTGGAAGCTCCGAAAAGACCGACATCTGCTTATATTTATTTCGAGCAATTTGAACGAAGTAAAGCTCCTAAAGGAACGAAGATCAAAACAGCGATATTGTCCGAGAAATGGAAAACGATGACTGAAGAAGAGAAGGGACCATTTATAGCTCGAATTGATGACGAAAAGCGCGCATACGAAGCGTGGAAGAATGCGTCAAACGGAGGGCAACCGCAGGCAAAGTGGAACGTAGATATGAAGAAAGAAGATAAATTGAAGGTGAGCGTAGCAAAAGGTACCGCGTTCGATGAGAAATCTGGTTTAGAGTTTCTTCTCGACGTAAAATTTCTTCTCCCATCCGGAGCGAATAAAAGAGTACGAAGAAAATTAAAAGAACTCAATAAAGACGAGAGAACGGGATTTTTCGACTTGGATGTTTTGGAATTTAGAAAGAAGAAGCATATAAGAGACGGAATACATGAAATGAAAAAGGACATAGCATCAGTGAGTTTGAAGCCTGATATGATAGAGTTGGGACTTAAATGCGGGTTAGAAGCGTCGAGTTTAGCAAAGATTGCCGTATTGGGTTGTAAATATGGCGCCATCGATAATTTCGAAAAGATTAGATTAGCCATCGAAAAAGAGTACGATCAACAGACGATCAATAATAGAGATGGTGATGCTACTATTTCCATTGATTGTGCAAATAGGGTAAAGAAGGCTTACGAGGCGCATGTCATGTATAATCCTCCAAATTGGAGGTCGTTCGTGCTCGACATTGAGAAAATCTAAATCACCTAGAAATATATAAACACTTATAATTACGATAACTGATCTAACTAAAACGGCTCGGTGCTTATCACAGTCCAGCCTCTCTCGTTTCTACTACTACTACTACTACTATTACTCGTTGTTGTCGTCTTTAAACGAATATGATTCTCTAAATCTGCTTTCAATCGCTCGATTGATACTCTAGGGGTTGGCCGTTTAACCTTTGACGCAGTTTCTGAATCGTCTTCATCGCCGCGCTTACCAACAAATAGAACGGGTATCTCCCCAGCGTGTGCATCTGCCCATGAACTATTTAAGGATACATCTCTTACTTCGAGTTGATACCCAATTAATAAACTTCTTTCCTCTTCTTCGTTTCTATTATTATCATTATTATTATTATTATTCACTACTTTTATAACTTCTTTGATCTTTTCTTCTAATCCTTCGCATAGACAACACCCTGGCTTTGTATACAAAATAAGAACATCATCATCATCATTAATAGTAGCGTTATTACTGTTATTTTTGTTATTATTACTATTATTATCCATCTCTTCGTTCGTTGCAAGCAAATGCGATCTTCTTCTTCTTCTAAAAACTCTGATTCTATTATTAGGTGTTTGTTTATTCGTTTCCCGCCGTGTTATTGTCTTTGTTATTGACGAAGACATAAATAATGATAATAATAACTTCAATTCATTCGATTGATATGAACATGCATTCATTGTTATTTTGATTTTGAGTATATTCGCAAATAGTAGTTTGTTATGATAAATATTGTGTGCTGATGTAATAATATATTAAGTATTCTTCACCGGCCTAAAATCGAAAATAATAATAATCTGATAATAATGATGGGGATCCCATAATGATGTCTTCAAAACGAATAAACAGCCATACTCGCGCTCGTGAGGTAAAAACTAATCATTTCAATAATATGAGCCATACTAATAATAATACTAATAATAACGATGATGATGGTATAAACATTGATGAAGATGAAATAGATGATTGGTTAGACAGCGAAGAAGAAGGTATTAATAACGAAGAAGAAGAGGACAAAGAAGAACGAAAACAACAGAAAACAAATTTAAAGGATGAGAACTTTGATATGATGGCGACGACGATGACGATAATAACAAAAACAACAGAAGAAGGAGAAGAAGTACGAGAAAGTGCCGCTGCCGTAGCCGTAGCCAGTGCTGCTCAGAAAGAAAAAGAAGCTGAAGAAAGAAGAGTTCAAGAACGACGAGAAATAGAAGAAGCTGAAGAAAGAAGAGTTTATGAAGAACAACAGCAACACGCAATTGCTGCCGAACGAGCAAACAAGCAAGAAGAAGAACGAAAGAAAAAAAATCAAAAGGAAGTAGAAGAAAAACTGCGCTTGGAAGCCGAAGAGAGCGCGAAAAAGCAAGCCGCTGTCAAGGAACGAGCAAAACAAGAACCTCCTGAGCTATTTTCAACGGAATCAGAACAAAAAGAAGAAGAACGGGCGCAATCTCATGACGACGCAGAGAGGAAAACTAAGGCGATACATGATGATGATTATAATAATAATAATAATAATAATAATAATGATAATAGTAGTAATAATAATAATAACAATAATAATAAAGAATTCGATGAGCTCGCACAATCATCCACCATAATTGGCGGATTATTTGGAAGCTTCAAGGTATTAAGAAATGTCGCGTCCAAAACTGTAAACGCTGTCAAATCTCATGAACTAACGCGACAGGTCACGAATGACATTCGCGAGTTATCTAAACACATAGCTGGTGAAGACGTCGTAAAATCAAAGGCATCGGAACAAACAAACGAAAATAATGAACTAGTAGAACAACAAAGAGTGGTAGCGAGACAAAGTGATAGAGATGAAATTGACGCTTTAGCGATTGCCGAAAAATTTGCGTCGAAAACATGGCATGCGATAGGAGGTATTACTAATAAAAGTAAACAGTTAGTCACCGAAGTTGAAGGTTCGATCAAAACGTCTGGATTATCAGCAACTGCAACAAAGTTTGGTCAAAGCGCTCTATTCGGAATCGAGCGCGCTCTATCCAAGGCGACGAAAGTTATAACAGCTGGAATCGAAGGTGATGACGTAGACAACGAGCCTTATGATAGATTGGCCAAAATCTTAAGTGAGCATAAAGTATTTGATTTTTTAGATGCCATCGATATGAATACAAAAGACGCCGAGGAGTCGTTTAAAGCGTTAGATTTCGAAGCGTCTAATTTCATGCTTCAGATTTGCCACAATATTTTATCGCCACCTGCGGAATCCAATAGCGAAATCGGTTCGCCAACGAAAATCAACACGAACGAAGACTTTCATGAGTTAGATGTGAATTACTTTGATACTGATTCGATTAATACGTGGAAAATTCACGCAAAAAAGGTTTTAGAGCGAGCTCATGAAATCTTCGTGCATTTAACAGAGGAATCGGCGAAGCCTCTTGAATATTATGAAAATCCTCTGGCAAAGGCGTTAGCAATGATTAAGTTGGCCGAGGACGAGCTCGAAAATTTGCGTGGAATCGTTACAGTTGTTTTAGCTCAATTCACCGTGGTTGGATGCGAGAAACTCGAATTAGTCAGTATAGCGCTGATGAAGAACGAAAATTCTAGATTTCTTGAGACATGGGGAACGACAGTCGAATCGCGCGCGAGTTATGTACAAAATCAAATCGCGTCAGTTATTGAAGAAATGCGGACGTTCCTAAACTTAGTAATGACGGAAGTCGACCGATTTAAAAACGTTTTCGTTGCGAATTCTGTTGTCTCGGCGGATATCCCAACAGTTCATGACGTTGTAATAACTTTTGGTACAGATGTCGAACGCGATTTATTCCAGTGTTTGGATATTTTCGAGGATGCGAAAGGCATGCTCATACCCGCGATTGTATGTTCATGTTTATGAAGATGAACATGTGTGGCATATAGTACGCATATAGATTAGCTCGACACACACATTGTATACCTTTATTATAACGATAATTACTACCAGTATATACCTCTCTCCTTCACTCTTTTTTTTTCTCTAAATTGCTATTATGTTTTCTCTCTTTACTGATATTATATCGCGAGATAAGTCGTCGAGTTTAATGGTATACACATCAACATTATTCCCAAGCCTTTGTCTTTGCGTTATCTTACCCCATGTTCCGTTTGCAAAACTTTGATTTCCCTCTAGTCCAGTTAACGCACATCTTTTACCAACGACATCATTTGAGTTTTGCGTTCTCCTCGCTCTCGTCGATGTCGTCGTCGCGAGATTAAACCCGAAAAAATATTTCAGCATCTTTACTATTTGAGTTGAGATTGCGCTAATGCTATAACTAGAACCGAAATTTGAATTAAATCGTAAGACGAACATTCCACTAAATATGCCGCTCGCGTGGACGACGAGATTCAACATCGAAGGGTTCATGAAATACATGAATACGATTTCAGTCAAAGCAATACGTTTTGCTGGAACATTCATCCCAAAGAATGAATAATTTCCACCCGGATTAACACCTAACGATATAGTTTGTAAAGCAAATAGAACTCCAGCCGTTCCATACGTTGCGTTATAATATACCTCATCGAATAGTCCAATGAAATTGAACGCTGTCGCAATTAGAGCGGCTATTCCGTGCGTTAAAATTGAAACCAAGCAAAATAGAATAACAAACTTTTCGTTTTCATACTCTCTTCTCCGTTCAAGCACGATACCCTTCGAAAGCAAACTACTTACGTTGTAGGCAAGGTGCATATCATCGGCGTGTATGAACGCAGAGAATAAAAGTCTCTTCAACTCGAAATCTCTAACGATTTTAATGGGTGAGAAACATGCTTCGCTGACTTTGCCAATAACAAAATCGTTCAATAAAGGAACGAGTTCGAAATAATAAACGAACATTATTGCTATGATAACCACGGTGCCTTGTGGTTTGTTCGGAACAGATTGGTATTTCTGATACGCCTGATATAGGATATAATAGAAGAACGGGTTCGTTGATGGACCAGTACTATGACGACCTCCTCCTCTTCGTTGATAATGATTGCGACCATATTGATTATTACTGAACATATTACTATTTTATATTACCTATTATTAAGTGTGAAGATGCGATATCTATAAGTTTAACTTGTGTTTAATAATAATAAGCTTCTTCTTCTTCGGTTCTTCGAGAGTAAAGATATTTGAAACAACATTACAACAAATTAACGGGGAACAAAATAATGACGATAATAATAATAACGTCAAAAAAGCGACGACCGACGAGAAACAATAAAACATAACATAGATTGGTATAGAGGTAGAATTAGATATACATAATATTTATATAGTAGTGGATGGGATTTTGGACTAATCGAGAACGAACAAAGAACAAAGAACAAGAAGCATCATCATCATCATCATCATCATCATCATCATCATCAAATAATAATACGAAGGAGAAGCAACAAAAACAAGAACAAGAACAACAACATCCATTTCCACACGATAAATCAGATGGTCTATATCGTAAACATCAAGGACAAATCCTGTATGACACAGATAAACGCGCTCAACCACATAGATGTAACGATAGATTAGAAGACGTTATTTGTTCCTTCTATGCAGGAGGAAATTTATTAGTCAAAGTACCAAAAGTGTGGAATACGTTCTACGAATGCTTACAATCGAAAGAAGGCGAAGAACCGGATGGCCCGTATATATATCACACACCGCCTAGTTCTAGAATGAAGAAGAAGAAAAATAATACGAACAACAACGATGACGATAGCACTAAAAAACGACGAAGTGGTGGATGGATGATGAAGCGGCGAACGACGACGTAGTTTAATGTGAAAATTCAAAAATCTCTTCTTAAAACTATGCTAGGCTGCACAATAATAACCTCCTCCTCCTCCTCCTCCTCCTATTTCTTTTTCGTGTTGCTTATCTTGTAACCACTTTGCGAGTTCATCGTAGCCTTCTATTCGTGCCATATCGTCCGGCGAATACCCATCGTTATCTCGAGTTAAAGGCAAATTCAACTCTTCGACTAAGTACACGCATGCATCGTAAAAGCCTTTCGTCGCTGATTTGTGCAAGATTGAATGTCCATTTATATTCTCTGAAGTGAAATCGAGTTCCAGTGATCGTAAATATTTTAGCATTGAAACGTCGCCAGATTGCGCGGCCCAGTGCACGGCGTTGCATCGATATCTGTTCTCTCGATGAACGTCACATTTCGCTTCACGAACGAGATACTCGCACGTTTCGAGATGTCCCATCCAGCAAGCGCGCATGAATGGCGTTGTTCCATCGCTCATTTCGCAATCTTTGTCTATTGATTTATTCTCCACTAACCATTTTATTATTTTCGTACATCCATTTCTAGACGCCCAGTGAATTGCAGCTCTACCCTTCTTACGTTCAGCGTACGAAGGGTTGATTCCGAGCTCATCGCATAGAAATTTACACAACTCGAGCATGTTAGAACCAGCACTCCAGTGTAAGCAATTGGAACCGTGTACATCTCGTATACTTTGTATATCAACATCTGGATTTTCCCGAATGTATTTCCGAGCTTTTTTAATGCTCCCGGTTTTACAAATTTCCAAAAACGGGTGCAACATTACAGCGACAGACTTCTTCTTCTTAGTCTCTTCGTTAATGCATACTTCCTTGAATCGATTTAGTAAATATTCTCTCTGTAAAGCGTCAATGTTTGTTAAATCGATGAGAGAATTTCTCGCCGTTTGTTGCAAGTATTTTCCTTCTTCGTAAGAATTTTTATGAACCGATATCGAATGGCTCACTAGGCCCTTCGAAGCTTCGAAGAATCGACCGCACATTGAGCACATTAGTTCGCCCATCTTTGCATGTTCTGCCAATCGCCTTTTTGTGAGTATTTTCATCGTCCCTGTTTTCCTACACGTTCGAATATCGGCAATTCCAATCTTATTCATTTCTTGAGTGTCCATGTGCTCGTATACGGCGTCGCATAGTTCGAAAGCATTTTTATACTCGCGTCTTTGTATCAATCCATATTCGCTCACGCGATAAATAACTACAATTACTATTTCTTCATCACCATTTGCATTACTCTTCTCCTTCTTCTTCTCCTTCTCTTTGTTAATACTTTTGTTAATGTTCATGATGCGCCGATAACATACGTGGGAATTTTGTTGTTTAAGCTTATTCTCAGCTGGATAACTATGATTTCGTAAGCCACTTAAGCTTTTTCTGATATCAACTTCGTTTTCTTCTTCGCCTTCTTCTAAAGCATTGCGTTTTAATGTAAGAAATATTGATACGAATGCTTTACATACGAAATCAGCTGCACCTTTCTTTGTCGTTCGCATTACTGCGTTCCTCGCATATGTGAATGCTTCATCAATTTCATCGTTTGGTAAGAATGCTTTCGAATTAATAATTAGTAAGTTTTGTATATCCGATCTCAATACGTTCTCTTCGTCCATTATTACTATTATTATTATTATTATTATTAGAATGATCTTGTATTATCTCATATTCGATCTCGCTCTTTTTTCTGTATTTGTATCAAGTGTACGAGTATAGTATTATAGTCAATAAATACGAGTATACATATATTTTATTATTATAGATACGAGTAGGTATTCGGTATTGATGCTCGAGAGAGCTTGAGAGACTTTATGCTGATGCGTGTAAATAATTACGCGCGAGGAAAATTTATACAAACTGCAACATCGATAGAACATAAGAATAATAATAATAATAGAACAACGGCTACAACGACGACGAAAACAACAACAATGAACACGAAATTAAGCAGTCCATCCTCTAATAATAACAGTCAAAATAAGAATAAATATGTCGACGAAAGAACTTTCTTAACGAAGAGCTTAAATTTCTCCTCTCTTTGCTTCGCGTTTCCGATTTTAGCGTTTTCATATCCTCTATCGTTAATGATCAGAGGCACTTTTAAAGGCGTGTGGGATTTCAGGAAGGAAATAAGACCACCTATTACACAAATATGGGCCGATTTCATGACCAGAACTGTCATGAACGTTCAGTTCAAACTTTGTTCAAAAGAACAGTTATATAGAGATAAAAAGTGTGTATATTTATCGAATCATAGGGCGTGGGCGGATTTCTTCATCGACATGTCGTTATGCGAAGGCAGGACGTTCACACTCTCGAGAATGCTCGTCATGTACGTGTTCCCTGTATTTATGGTTCCAGCCGTATTTGTTGGCGCAGTGTTTCCATTTCGAAGAGATAAGAAGGGCGGATATGAAGAGCTTAACGCGAGTATCGATAAACACTGGTCAACGTTTGAACAATACTTCCCTGGATTCTTGTGCTACCCAGAAGGCACGAGAAATATCAAACCGCATAGCTTACCACTGAAGCGCGGGATGCTGCGATATGCGCATTCGAGAAAACTTCCAGTGCAAATTATTATATGCGCAGGGAAAGAAAAGGTGTTTTCTCAAAAACGGTACGCGGCTGAGCGCAATCATGTTTTACCAGTCGCTTATTCAGCCGTTATACATAGCGAGGAATTTCCTGTTTTCGAAGATTTCGCTGAAGCGATTAGACACGCTTGGGAGGATGAATGGGCATGCGCATATGATCACGAAAATAAATTGGATACACTCAAATCGTTTAAACCTAAAGAACGCACTGTGAGATATGAGAAATGGGTTGACGTATTCACCGTAGCGACTGTGGTTTCTTTTCTTATCATATGTATTACTTTTGCTCACGTTCTACACGTATTGTTTCCAAAAATAGTCGAGTTAGGGCATCATTAGTAGTTTGGGATATATGTTTAAATATATATGGTAGTACTAGTAGTAGTATACTGTTATTATGGCGAAATGATGATGACGATGATGATTACGGGTTAAGAGATTACTAGTTAAGATATTTTTTTTAGTCTTTCGAAATACCTTTACCTCTTAATTTGACGCCTAATATTCTCTCCAGCTTGCCAAGAATTTGTTGATTCGGAATTGCTTTACCTGATTCGTATTCTTGAATGACTTTAGGCAATTCGTTTATTTGTTGCGCCAGTTGTGCCTGCGTCAACTTCTTCGCCAGTCTACCTTGCATTATGGCTTTTTTCACTTCTTGTCCAACAGTCTTATGCGTGAGCTCTTCCGATTCGAGTTCGAGTTTTAGAGCGTTTCTCCCAGGTCCTTGATGATTCGCATTCGAAACATCCTTCTTCACGGCGGTTACGTTCAATCCTTGTCTAAGCGCCTGTATAATTGTATATAATTATGTTTAGTATTAGAAAGGCAACCGAAAAATGAGAAGCGAAGAGCTTCTTTTTCTTTGAGATATGAGAGAAATCTAAAATAATAATAATATGTACTATACAAAATCGAACGTACGTTTGCTACTGCGCGTTGATCTTTCAGAGTGCCCCCGGCAGTTCCAGTACCGGTTGGTTTCCTCTTCGTTAACACTACTTCCTTGAAATCCTGATGATCCATTTTAATTATGATAGTGCTTTATTAACAAAGTAATTATTTGTGTCGTTGCTGATGATTTTTTCGATTTACTTCTTTTTTTACTGCCGTGGTGCGAGCGGGAGCCATTACCCAATACACTCTCCGTCCTCACTATTTCTTATAAATATCTCTCTGCCCTCTCTTCTGAGTCAATTAATCATGGACAACACGAACTCATCTCAACCATGGAATACGAATAATACGAATGATAATACGAATAATACGAATGATACGAATAATACGAATAATCAATTAATTCGTTCACAGAGACAAAATCAATCTCAAAAAACATCATCTCAACAATCGTCGTCGTCGTTCCTGTCAATTGTAAAAAAATGGAGACCGACGCAAACGCCGAAGTTGACGTTTTCTTTGTTATTATACATATGTGGAATATTTTTAGCGTTCTTCGCTCGACCAATGCCCGTATCAATCGAGCAATTTGAAAAGTATGAACAAAAATTAAGAGCAATCGATGAAGGAGGTGAGAACAGCTTAGGTGAACAAAGGTTCAAAGCCGAAGAGTTATACAGAACGACTCAGAGAGAGTTATACGACTCGAAGAGGTTCGGTTGGCGCTTGAGGGGTGGCTCGGAAAAGATGAAGGTTTTAGAATTGCAAAAACGAGAAAAAGCGGATTGGAGAGCTCTAAAAGCAATAAATAAAGAGCGCGATAGAAAATTACGCGACGCAAAGAGCGAACTCAGTATTTGGTCCGACGAAGGCGTGAAAGAGACGAAACAAAAGTTTTGGGAAAAGTATGAAGGCGGTAAAGTTTTTGCCACACAGCAAACTTTTTACGACGCTTTCAACTCCTTACTTTATGGACGTTCAGATCAGAACGCTTTAGAGTTTATGATCAAATGGACGTTTACAATTTTGATAAACTTCACTGTAGGGATGTTTGGCGCAGTCGTTGGTTTCATATTCGCTCTCCCTTCTGTTATTTACGGTTACGGCGCTAATGCAATCTCTTTTATACTTTTCTTTATATTAGCAGTTATTTCAGCTGTCTCAGTTGTGATCACTTTATTAGGTGTTTTATATGGCGGAGCAATCGGCGGAGTCGTTGGAGCTATAAACGTAGCAACAACAAACGCGTTACGAATCGAGGAGAAAAAAAGAGAGGAAGCGAAACGTTTGATGGAGCGACAACAACAGAGGCATCGTCGCGGTGCGGAAAACGATGATAATAATGATAGATTTAACAGAAGTAGCAATCATCAAAAAGGGCCGTCGAGTTCATTCGACAGGGAACTGCACATGGATTAATCGATTGTGATTGTTTTCTGAAGAGTTTGAATGTTTTCTTTAAAAAATCCATTTCTAGTATGCGCGAAGTTGTTGCGTTTACCCGGGTAGAAACAGCTTTTAAAACGCGTTTGA
>Ga0209830_10002650_pt1 | contig 14231 bp, 10 predicted proteins | sample ArcticOcean_MG_C_12_FD_187439 | JGI IMG/M metagenome (GOLD analysis project Ga0209830, IMG submission 187439) | Marine microbial communities from western Arctic Ocean - ArcticOcean_MG_CB8_130 (SPAdes) (version 2) | ecosystem: Environmental > Aquatic > Marine > Oceanic | place: Arctic Ocean...
CTCGGTAGTTCCCCAAGTCAAACAGTTTACCTTCTTGCAGTAGTGGTTGAAGAAACCGGTCCCGATACCTACAATGATGGTTCAACTCAACCACACAATGTTATCCGCTCATGGCTGTTGAATTCCGGCAATAACAATTTTGAATCGTTTACCTTGACGCCCAATACCCCCGTAACAAAGACATGGACGGAACCGGTAAGTTCGGTACGTGCAAATGGGGCAACTTCAGCGGCTGATAATTTCGTTTCCGTTGGTGCCATCATGAACGGTGATAAGGCGACCTGGAATGATGTTTATGCTGCAAGCGACTCAACAATGGGTCCAAAGATCGATATTGGCATTTCCAATTTCGCAATCAACAATCCTTCATCATCGGCAGGTTATGTTCGCGGTGATACACTTACACTCGAGGCTACCGTCAAAAATGTCGGAGATCTCGATTATTCAGACGGCGGCACTGTAGAATTCTACTACGAAGAAAATAACAACATCATATCGGTCGATACTTCTTCAGTCGGAACTCTACCTTTCACTGGCTCCAATTCCATGACTGTTTCGACAACAGTTGATACAACAAATTTCCCTGAAAGTGATTACCTCAAAACATTCGGTGTTCGAATTACTGGGCTTGTCGGCGACAGCAGTTCAATGAACAATCAGGCTACTATGATCTTCAATCACGATCGCCCACCGATCACAAAGAACCCGCAAATTGTCGGAGATCAAACAGTGGAACGGGGCAATCCGGCTATCGTGCTTGCCAAATCGGATGTAAGCAACTCGAATGACTTCGTAGATGATGCTGCGTCAACCACTTTCAATGTGGAAGTCTCACCTACTGGCCTCGATCAATGGATTAGTTCAGTCGTTACAGGTGGCCAAGCAATTGTGAATTCAGGTACACCTAATGAAGGCCGGGAATACGTCATCACACCGACAACTGCTATGTCTTCGGGATGGTATGATGTGCGAACACAAGCTATTGATTCGCGCGGCCAAACTGGCTCATGGATGTCGATTACTGGGACTTCCGGTTTCGAACTCCAAAACGGAGTGCCTCAAGTCATTTCCGACCCGATTCCGTCCGTCATGTGCAACACTCCCACGATGGTTTCCATGGCTGGACACATCGTTGACCCTGAAACTTCTCTTGAGAACCTTATCGTTACATCCTCATCTGAATCCTTTGTTGCGTGGCACGCATCGACAAAAGAATTGGAAGTCAATTTCCAAGGGACAGAACTCAATTCTTGCCCTATTGGTCAACAAGGCATAGAAGTTCAAGTTGATGATGGAGGAGATTACTCTGCTACAGGTGAACTGCCTTACGGAACTTTACTCTTTAACGTCATTGAAAACGGACAGCCAAGATGGGTCGGTTTGCCGACACAATCAGTCGTTGAAGGTGGAAGCGGGCTGTTGGCTCTTCTTTCATATCTCAAAGACACTGATGACTCAGGGCAACCAACTGATGCCAGTGCCCTTACTCTTGAACTGATCAGCAATTCTAATGAAGAAGCAATCATGGCAACTCTCAACGGAAAGATTATTGGTTTTGAAACAATGGATGAAGATGTAAACGGTCAGGCAATCCTTACAATTCGTGCAAGCGATGGTGTGAAGACTTCTGATACGACCCTAACCGTCAATATTCAACCTGTTAATGATGCGCCTCGTATTACTCCTTTCGATGACCTCGAAACGATTACTTTGAAGCGTAACACACAATTTGTGGTTGACCTTGGCAGTCGGGTTATCGATGTTGATAATCCTGCTTCTGAAGCATTCATTAGTGTTTCATCCTCAGAACCTGGTGCGGCACGATTCAGTTTCATCGATGGAAGTCTCACTCTCCAGTTTGAAGAAACGGGTATGCAGACGGTGACTATTTCAGTTATCGATAAGTACGACAGCAATATCTATGTGATGAATGTTGAAGTTTTCGACGCCTACCCATTCCTCCTCTCACTTAGTGACGATGGAAGTGGGTACATGTTTGTAGGCCTTGAGGACCTGTACATTGGTCAAACACCAACCGTTACAATGAAACTCACTTCTGCAGCACCTACCTTCACTTACATCTCTGTGACATGGAATATTTGCAGTAAATTGACTGGAACTTGCGATGGTCTTCTCCAAGAAAATTTGGATGTTTCACAGTCTGCCTCAAATTGGAACAAGAAATTGGTTATTCCTTCGGTCCTAAACAGCGGATTTGCTCGTGAAGATGGTTCACAATTCAAGGATTATTATGAACTCTCGATTGTAGCATCTGATGGAACTTCAGAATACAAGACGATGTCCAGTACAAAGTGGAACATTACTGAAGAACTTCCAGCCATTGAAGACATGCCTGATACAATGTTCACCAATTACCTTGAAGACCTCACAGCAGAAAAAGTTGAGATCATGGCAAAGATTGAATCAGCGGTTGTTGGAGAAGACACTACTTCGCTCGAAGTGAAACTCACTGCCGTCGAAGGTGAACTTGAAACAGCCTGTGAGGATTCACGTGCAAATTGCATTACTGACTCACAATCTGGAACAACTTCCATAGAAGATTCAAGTGGATTGAACATCCAAATGATTGGTATTATTGCTGGAGTTGTTCTTCTCGGCCTTTTGCTTACATTGATGATTACCCGTCGTAATCGAGGCAGTGAAAAGCCTGATGCTTGGAACGACACTGCATGGAACCCAAACATGGTTCCAGCTGGTGACTCCGTTGCAAATTCAATGTACGGCGGTGCTCAAGAGATTTTCCAACAACCTGTTGCTATTGTAGCAGCACCTCCACTTGCTGCTGGCCCACCATTGCCAGCTGGCGGCCTTCCTGCGGGATGGACTGCTGAGCAATGGGCATACTATGGTCAACAATTCCTTGACGGAACACTTTGATGTACTCCTTGGGCGAATTACGACCATATTCAAACATGGTCGATTGTAAACCCATAAAGGGGAGCGGCGCGGAGGGATATCTATGAGCGACACTGATGTGACTGAAGATTCGCCTTCCACTGAGGTGGAAAATGGACTGGCTGATGAAGATTCATTGCCGGTTACTGACGTCGAAGAAATCACCATCTGGGCTCCTGAGCCCGGCCCTGATTCAGATGACATTGTCTCTCTCAGTGTTGAAGAATGGATTCAATCTGTCGATTTCACTTCGACAGAAGATGTACCGATTCCAGATCGTCTCGTCGACCAAGTGATTGGACAAGAAGCAGGCTCTGTTGTTATCAAAAAAGCAGCTGAGCAACGCCGACACATGCTCATGATTGGTGACCCGGGAACTGGGAAGTCTATGCTTGCCCGTTCAATGACTGACTTGCTTCCAAAAGAATCGCTGGAAGACCTTCTGATTTATCCGAATGAAGATGATGAGAATGAACCTCGAGTACGTTCAGTCCCTGCAGGCCGTGGAGATCGGATTGTGAAACTTCAGAAGGAATCGATGCGTACTCAAAGAGATCGTTCACAAAAAATGCTTCTTATTGCATTTGCTGCAGTCGGTTTCCTCCTCGTCCTCGCTACCATTCAAAGCGGAGATATTCTCACCTTGCTGTTTGGTGGATTCCTTCTTATGTTCGGTTACATGTTTATTCGGGGCCGATTGAGTTCTGGTGATGAAAGCAGAATCCCGAAAGTATTAGTGAAACATGACAGCAAAGCGTTACCTCCATTTGTTGACGCAACTGCTACTTTATCCGGTTCGCTTCTTGGAGATGTTCGCCACGATCCGTTTCAATCGGGTGGTATGGAAACCCCAGCGCATGACCGTGTTGAGCCCGGTGCAATTCACCGTGCCCACAAAGGTGTGCTCTACATCGATGAAGTCAATTTGCTAAGACTTGAGGAGCAACAAGCCTTGCTCACTGCCATGCAAGAGCGAGCCTTCCCGATCTCTGGACGCTCAGAGCGTTCGTCTGGTGCATTGACCAAGACAGAGCCAGTTCCTTGTGATTTTATCTTGATTGCTGCCGGTAACCTTGATGCCATTCAAGGAATGCACCCTGCTCTTCGAAGTCGAATTCGTGGATATGGATATGAAGTGTATGTGAATTCCGAAATGCCGGACACTGCACGTAACCGTCGCCGTCTCATTCGATTTATTGCTCAAGAAGTTCGTCGAGACCTTGGTACCTCACGTGAGATTCCTCACTTCGATAAATCCGCAGTTGCAATTATCCTTCGTGAGGCTCAACGCCGTGCTGGTCGTCGTGGTAAACTTTCACTTCGATTGCGTGAACTCGGTGGCTTAGTTCGAATCGCTGGTGACTTGGCAATGGAAGAAGGCGCAGCAGTCGCAACAGCAGCCCACGTTCTTGGCGCACGTAATATCGCTAAGCCACTTGAACAGCAAGTTGCTGACCGAATGATTGAACGACGTCAAGATTACGCAATGGTCGTTAATTCTGGAGAACGTGTTGGACGGGTCAATGGACTTGCTGTACTCGGTGCAAATTCTGGCCTTTCTGATTTTAGTGGTATTATGCTCCCTGTTGAAGCACTTGTCACCCCATCGCAAGGTGGTGGTGGTAAAATCCATGCTACTGGAGGACTCTCGGACCTGGCAAAGGAAAGCGTAACAAATGTGAGTGCAGTCATCAAGAAGTTAACTGGAAAGAACATTTCTGATTATGATATCCATATCCAATTTGTAGATACACACGGTGTGGATGGCGATTCCGCATCAATCACCATTGCTACTGCTATCATCTCCGCTCTTGAAAATATCCCAATTCATCAAAACTTAGCTATGACAGGTTCTCTTTCGGTCCGTGGCGAAGTTTTGCCAATCGGCGGTGTCACAGCCAAAATTGAAGCCGCTGCACGTTCTGGAATCAAAACAATCGTTATCCCTCGAGCAAATATGCAAGACGTTCTTTTAGATGAAAAGTACGAGAAGATGGTGAACGTTGTACCTGTCGATTCACTCGATGAAGTAATGGAGTTCGCCCTCATTAAGCATGCTGGAAAAGAAGGTTTAGTTGAGCGACTCGGTGCAGTTATCGACCGTTTGACCCCACTTCCAACCAAGTCGACTTCTGCCTGAATATATTCTTTCGATAGAATTCTGTTCAATCGCTTGAATACTGCTACATGTCATATTAAAACAAAATGGTTGTGGGCGAAGTATGGAACAGACTTCAATGGAGCCATCTAAGGTTCGCGATGCAGGCAAGGGCGCCTTACTCGTTCTCTTCCTTGTGACGATGATTGACCTGATTGGGTTCGGCATTGTGATTCCCTTCTTGACGTACTTGGTTGAAGATCTAACCCCTGCGAATCAAACTGCAAACATCGGCCTCTGGGTTGGTTTGTTAATGACTTCTTATTCCGCTGCCCAATTTTTATTCGCACCGTTTTGGGGCTCACTTTCTGACCGAATCGGTCGTCGTCCAGTTCTGATGGTTGGTTTGGTTGGCAATACCGTATTTTTCACTATGTTTGGTCTTGCAAATACACTCATCATTGCTTTTATTGCCCGATTCCTTGCAGGCGTCTTCAACGGCAATATCGCCGTTGCTCGTGCCTATATTGGTGACGTCAGCACACCTCAGCAACTGGCAACACGAATGGGCATTATCGGTGCTGCATTTGGGCTTGGATTTACCTTTGGTCCATTTATTGGAGGCGAGTTGTCTAATCCTGCAGCACGCTGGGATTTGTTTCAAAATACCATTTTCGATACCCACCCCTACCTTCTACCATGTGCAGTTGCTAGCGTTCTCTCGATTTTTTCTCTACTCATCGCATTCCGTTCACTGCCAGAATCACTTCCGGTCGAATCACGATCGCAAAAAACCCCTGAACCATGGCTTAAGGATATGATGGGGATCATGAAGAATTCAGCTTCTATGCTTCGAGCAAATAATATTTCATTGATCATTTGGGTTTCGATGTTGTTTACATTTGGATTCACGATTATGCATGCGGTTTTCATCCTCTATACGGAAATGGGTGCTGCAAATGGCGGACTTGGGTTCTCTGAAGCAGATAATGGCCGAGTTTTTGCAATGATTGGTATCACCGGAATTGTGACACAAGGTTTCCTCATTGGCCCCCTTTCACGCCGGTTTGGTTCAAGGCGCCTCATACCTATGGCCAGTGCAATCACGGGTCTTGGATTGGTATTGGTTCCCTATACCCAAGCTGAAAACGCATGGGCCCACGTATTGGTTGTCGCTGTTCTCATCGCAATCGGGAATGGAATCTTTCAGCCCTCATCTTCTACCTTTTTGACCCGCATCGCAAAATCTAACGGATATGAACTTGGTATTGTCATGGGTGCGCAAGAATCCCTCGGCGCATTTGCTCGAATCTTGGGTCCTCTCACTGGTGGCTTAGTGTGGACTTTAACGGCTTCAAGCGATTGGCCCTTCGATTACCATACAGCATTCCATTTATGTGGTGTTATGATGCTGATTGCATCGGTTTTGGCATTCCGTTTACCTGCTTTGGATGATGAAGACGAAACTTCTCTTTTGGCAGAAGAATAGTCGCCTAAACAATCAAGAAGACGAACTCACTCCGCCAAGTATGGAAGTCTCTTCACCTGCATGGGATTCAGGTCAATTCAATCGTCGAGTTTCGACCTTTGCTTACATTTCTTTACTCATCACTTTGTTGGTTATTTGGCTGATTGTTCTCAAAGGTGTTCTTCAACCCTTTTTTATTGCTTTAGGAATCTATTTTGTTCTCAAGCCTGGTTCAGATATGCTTTCGAATAACGGTTTTCCACTCATTCTGTCCTATTTGACAATGGTTCTTTTCACGCTGATGATCGTAACTGCAGCATCATTTGTTGCTTTCCAACAAGCCAACGATCTGGTTCAAGATGAAGAAAAAATGGATTTGTACAATACGAAACTCGAACAGAGATGGAGTGATCTCAAGCAATCACCGCTGCTTGGTATAATGCTGAGTACAGATGGTGAAGTCACAAACACCACCCTTGTCGAAGACCTTGCATCAATGGGTCTTCTTGAAGATGAACAACAAATCTCCGATGTGGCATTAGGCATGCTCTCCAATGTGGGAGGTTTCATCACGACCAGTGTAACGGTGATGTTCTTCCTTATTTTCATTATTTTTGAGGCGAGTTTGTTACCTGGCAGAATCGAAAGAGCTTGGCCAAATGGAGGAAGTGAAAAAGTACAAATCATCCGTTCCAAAATTGAAGCAAGCGTGAATACCTACATTATTGTAAAAACTGGTGTTGGAGCAGGAACTGCACTTTGTGCAGGATTAATCATGCTCACTTTTGATATTGATTTGTGGTTTACTTGGGCATTGTTGACTTTCTTGTTCAACTATGTACCGTACATTGGTTCGTTGATTGCAACCGTTCCTCCAATTATTCTCGGTCTTATCCTCTTGGAGCCGAGTACATTGATTCTGCTAACGCTCTTACTTCTTGCAAATCAGCAGATTTGGGGACAAATTATTGAAACAAAATGGGCAGGTCGCGCACTTGACCTTTCGCCTATACTTCTTCTCTTGGTGACTGCTATCTCTTTCGCCGGATGGGGAATTCTCGGAATGATACTTGCCGTTCCATTTGCTGTAATCATCAAGATTGTTTTAGAGAATATTGATGCGACTCGTCCCTTTTCAATTCTCATGTCAGAACGTGCTCCATCGATTGATGAAGCATGGGTTGATGCAATCCGAGATGGTAAGATTTCAAACTTTGAAACTCAATCCTTGAATCAATTGCAACAACTGCTCGGATATTCTGACCATCATATCAAACTGATTGCAGGTCGGATTGCATCACAGCGTGTCCTCCGGAACAACAAAGTTTCAGATGATCAAATTGAGATTATTCTTTCAGCAGCAGATGCCATTGGTACGAAGTATTCAGTTGCAGCAGATGTGACTTCACTTCTAAGTGAAGGTAAACTCGACAAGGACTTGCGCCCAATGCTTGGTCAATTCATCACTGCGCTCGAAGAAGAGTGATTCAGAGAACTTCTGTTAGAATCTTTTCAAGTTCGGTGTTAATCATCAAAATGAGTGTCCCAAATTCCGGAGGGATATTTGGGTCTTCGTAGAGTTCTTCTAACTTGGATTGGGACATAGCGATACGAACATCCAATTTCTTGGCTTTATTCAATAACCATTGTTCACATGTTTCCTTGGCTTGACGGCGGATGTTTCGAGGTACTTTCGGGTCATCAATTTGATTGATTACGGAAGCAACTTGTAGAAGACGGGTTTCGATATCCATATTTACAGCCTCATTGGTCGTGCTCTGTCCTGCGTGGAGGCCGTCTTTAAGTTCATTGCCGCTATCCGCAGGTCATGAGCCTCACAGAAATTCAAATCTTAGGCTGGTCAAGAATCGCAACACTCCTTCTTGGCATGGGTTGGGCTGCTTGGATGGACCATAAAGAGCGCCGTGTGAAAAATGAACATTGGCTTGTGTGGGTGAAACCAGCACTCTTCCTATGGACTTTGGAATTGATGTATTTGGGTGCTGATTGGACCATTTACCTTACCGCTTCAGCAGCAGTAGCGTATGCAAGCGGTGCCGTTCTTGGACGTCCAACACTTTCTGACATCAAAGCAGGTTCTCGAATGGATCAAACTGTAGCCGTTTGGTATTTCGTCAGTCTTTGTGGGCTCATTTTTGGTGCAGTACAGTACCAATCAGTGAATCCGCTTGATGTTGTACTTGGTAATGAAGCGGGCTTGGGTGCCTTGTGGTGGTCGACTTTTGCAGTTCTTCCAATCATTATCCTCATTGATGTTGCCTGGCGCCTTCGCATGCTTCACGGTGGTGCTGATGCAAAGGCGTTGATGTGGGTTGCCATGCTTCTTCCAAATTGGTCGACCGTTCCTCTTACCTTTTCATCTGCCACATCAGATGCCCTGTTCGCATTGCCACCCGCCTTTGCGCTCTTGATGTGGGGTGGTCTCTCTTTCTTGTTGATTCCATTTATTCTACTTCTACTGAATGTATCCAGAGGTCATGTTGGAAAAGTCAGTGACCTTTTGTTAGCATGGCATGCGAGTCAACTACCTCGATCAGAAGTCATGAACAGACATGTGTGGCTGTTAACAACTCTCGTCGAGAAGCCCGATGGTTCTGTTGAGGTGTACCAGCGAAAGAGAGCACCTCGTAAGACGCCAACAGATGAACAACTTCGTGCAGCTTTGATGGAACTAGAAGAAGCTGGAGTCGAACAGGTATGGGTAAGTCAAAAACTTCCTCTGTTAGTTTTCCTGTTCCCAGCAATCATTCCAATGATTCTTCTTGGAGACCCAATGGCAATAATCATGCCAATGTTAGGATTAGAGTAAGGTAAATACAAGCCTAGAAAAAGTGCGAATCATGCACCCTTGCGCTCGATATTTTTAGGTCGTAGACCTTTGTAACTGCACTTTCGGCAGCGAAGGGCACGGACAGCATTGCGTGCATTACAGCGCATGCAAATCTTTCGATGAAGTAAACGGACTTCAGCCTCAGGGAATCGTGCCATGGGTTTGCGACTCACTCCCCCTATTTAATCGCAACCAATGAGTAAAAAGGATACATCGCTGCTTTTCTCCGAACATTGGCTTTCAAATCAAGAGTATGGTTCAAGGAGTACAAGCCTTAGCAGTGGATATGCGTGTGTTACGCTTGCCTGCAATCCATCACGATGCCAACTTAGTCGTCGTTGAAGGTTCGGCTGGTAATTTGCTCATCGATGCAGGTACTTCATGGTACCAAAGCCTGCAAGTCGAACGAATAAAAGGGGTTCTTGATGATGAGAATCGTCTTGACCGTATCATCCTCACCAGCAAACGATATCCGTGTTCAGGGGGTGCAAAGCATCTTTCTGAATCCTTTTCAAACTGTACTGTTCACATCCATCCGGACGGTCAAGCTGCTCTTGAGATTGGAGATTTTTTCACGACGTGGGCAAACCGCTTCGATTCCGACATGCCTGTGATTGATGCACAGCCCGTCGATGAAGGGGATGTTTTCGCACTCGGCGATGGCCAGGTCGAATCGCTTTCACTTCCAGGCCATTCTCTTGACGGGATGGGCTATTGGATTCCTGACCAGAAGATGATGATTCTCGGTACTTTACTGCCTCGTGCAGACCGCCCAACACGTTGGGATCTACCTGGTGGTTGTTTACCAGATGTATTGGATAGCCTCAAGCGTGTGGCTGGCTACAAACCAAAGTCAATTATTCCGCTTCAAGGACCTGCTATCAAAGGGGTACAGCATGTCAAAGAGGTACTTGAACGTCATATCGTTTTCTTTGAAGCATGCCTTGAGAATGATGGTAAAGTCTCACTCTCCGTTCCGAAACCTGCGAAAACGGCATTATGGTATTCTCCACATCCACCATGGCCATTGGATGAACAGGAAAAAGTTTAGCCAAATGCTGGTAAATCAAGCATGAGCGGTTGATTTTTTTGAATTCGACGTTGTTCTGATTCCAAGATTCTTGCTCGCCGATTCGCTCGGTTTGTTGCCTTGACCTTGAACTGACGTTGGCCATCAAACTCATCGGTTGTAGTTCCAGTCCAATCATAGGTCTGGCGGTTCCATCCACTTTGAATCAGAATCTTATCACCGAGGAGTCGCAAACTGGTGATTGGACTTGAGTGTGTGAAAAGATGGAGTGTTCGACCAGGAACTTCAGTGCCAATGACCCATACACTTCCATCTTGTGTTGCTGCTAGATATTTTCCTAAGGTATCTTGAACCGCAGTAATTGAGCGAACAATTCCACCACCAATTGAAAACTTTTCAATCTCTTCAAGCCGTGGGAGTGAAAGAAGTGTAATTCCGCCATTTGAATCGCCTATTGCTGTAATGTCGTAACATCCAGTCGGGCCTTTCAGTGCGAGAAGCACCGTAGCAATGGCGTCTAATTTGATCTGGGTGCGTGTGCCATGTGTAGGTCTCCACACAATGGCTCCATCATCCATTGCTACCAGACAACCCTCTGGAGTAACTAAACTTCGAATCACTACTCTGTTGTTCATACATACGAAAGCAGAGTCGTCGGTATACCTTCTTTTCTAACACCCTTCAGTTAAACTGAAAGTGAAGAACATCAGTAGGAGTCTTCAGATTTGTTATCCTTCTTCCACTTACGGTAACAACTTTTGCAGACACGGACTCGGCCCTTGCGTTCGACATAGCCGCTATCGCCCCATACATCGATTGCATTGTCAAGTGAGAGTGAACGGCCGCCGAAACTTTTGTCAGCATAGCCATCGCAGGTTTTGACACCACACGGAATCTCGCCTTCTTTGGTCGAAGACTTCTTTGTTGAATCAGAATCGTTTTCAGAATTAGACGTATGCTTACGAGCCTTCGCTTTGAATCCCATGATTCAATGGCGGTGGAGGCAATTCATCAAGGTTCGCCTAGTAAATCTTCGAAATCACTGTTTAGAAACTTCACCAAGTTGACTGAGCAAGCCTTCAATCAAGCGCAGTAAACCACGCAATGTGACTTCAGAGACATTGGCAATCTTGCACACTTCGGATTGGGTTCGAGGTGAGCCTGCTTCGTTTGAAACCTTGTAGATCAGTGCCGCAGCAACGCCCATTGGTTTCTTACCTTGCCACAATTCATCGTGTGGTTGGATAGCAGACCAAAGGTGTTCAATCTGAGTGTGGATACTTGGAGGAAGTTGCAAATCGGAGATAAACTTGTCAAAGTACTGGTCAGGTGAGGAAATCTTGTGAAGGTTCAACTTACGTGAGACTTGGCGAATGAGGCGTGAGAGTTCTTTCTCCTTGACGTCAAAGGCTTCTGACACTTCGACAATTTGCCGCGGTAAGTTTTCTTGACGTGCAACCAAATAGGCGCAAGCTGCAGTTACGCCCGCAATTGAGCGACCGGTTACGAAGCCTTCACCAGAGAGTCTGCGGTAAAGTCGTGCAGTTTCTTCTTGCAGTGGCTTGGGAAGTCCAGAATGATCCCGAATGAACTGATTTGCACGAACGAGGTTACGTTCACGACTCTTTCGAGTTTTTGAACGCTCATCGACAACACGACGTCGTCGCCAATCTCGGCGAGATTGAGAGGAGATTCCATGCCGTCCTGCACTTCCAGAGTTAAGGTCACGGACATCAATGGTCGTGTTCAGCCCCTTGTCAGCAAGAGTGTAGGTGAGTGGTTGTCCAACACGTGAACGGTCTTGGCTGCGATCTCTGTTGGTCCATTCAGCTCCTGGGTCAATGACATTCTCTTCAACAACGAGTCCACATGTGTTGCAAATGATCTCTCCACGAGAGTCATCCATTTGCCAATCGGTTACTCCACAATCGACACATGGACGAGTGTGGCCTTCCAGTGTTCTACGAATAACATCGTTTCCACTACGGTTCGAATCGGCTCTTTGTTCTCGATTTGGCTCTTCACCAGCATTTCCTCCCGGATTCATTTTCATCTTGTTAACCTCTTGTTACATAGTCAGTGACCAGGGTATATAAATCCCGTGAGGGGATGCTCACTGTGGCTGAAACTGCGTGATGCGGTTTTACACTGTGGTTACCTTGGTTGGCTACAGACTGGAAGAATGAAGTAGTGGATATAAAGGGTTGTTTCCATAACCACATATCATCTTCTTTCGGTGGTCAAGATACTGAAAATACCACGGTGAACAAACACATAGTTCAAAGACGGTACGCGAGGGCATTGGGGTGAGGAGAGTAAAGTGCCAGCCACCGTAGTTCTTGGAGCCCAATGGGGAGATGAAGGAAAAGGAAAGATTGTTGACCGTATTGCGGAACAGGCAACATGGGTTGCTCGTTTCCAAGGTGGGAACAATGCAGGCCATACCGTCGTCATCGGCGATCAGGTTTTGAAATTCCATCTTTTACCTTCAGGAATCACTCGCAAAGAATGTAACCTCGTTCTCGGTGACGGAATGGTCATCGACCCTTGGGTCCTCAATACAGAATTGACTGGATGGGAAGAATCCGCCGGTGAAGACCCTCGTGGCGAACGCTTGTACATCAGTGAACGCGCCCACATTATTCTTCCATTCCATCGTTATCTCGACAGTTTGGATAAGAAAATCGGAACGACCGGTCGGGGTATTGGACCTACGTATGCAGACAAGACCAACCGTATTGGTTTGCGCTTTGGAGACCTCGCAGAGGTTATGGCCGATGATGATTGGATGGAAGCAACCACTGCTCGAATGAACTCTACACTTTCAGCAGCAGGAAGTGAAGATACAATCACAGTGTCCGGCTTGAAGGCTGATGTTGAATGGATTTGGAATGCATACAGTACTTCGATTCGGAACACTGGTCTTATGCTCGACAATGCACTGAAACTTGGAGAACACATTATCCTTGAAGGCGCCCAAGGCTGTCTTTTGGATATCGACCAAGGAACATTCCCTTACGTCACCTCTTCAATCACGTGCCGTGGTAACGCATCACATGGGGCTGGAATTCATCCAGGCCATGTCGAAGAAGTCATTGGAATTACCAAAGCCTACATCACTCGAGTTGGCCATGGAGCCATGCCTACTGAACTTGATGATGAAAACGGTGTACATCTAGGGACTGTCGGTCATGAATTTGGAACCACAACAGGCCGAAAGCGTCGTTGCGGTTGGTTTGATGCAGTGGTCATGCGCCATGCAAATCGAATCAACGGATTCACTGGACTTGCATTGACAAAACTGGATGTTCTCGGTGGACTTGAAGAAATCAAGATCTGTGTAGCCTATGAACTGGATGGAAAAGAGATTTTGGAAATGCCTTCGAGTGCAACAGCCCTTGAACGATGCAAGCCAATCTATGTCACCATGCCAGGTTTCCCTTCGTATTCTCTCGAAGAATGGCTCGGAATCGCAAAGAAAGCCAATGATGAGGGTATTGGCTACGCTGCATTACCTTCAGCAGCTCAATTGTACATCAAGAAGGTCGAAGCACTTGTAGGCGTTCCTTGCACCAGTATTGGTGTTGGTCCGGACCGTTATGCAACGATTGATGCAGTTTGAAACGAGTCGCTTTGAGGTGAAGACTCAAAAAGGATTGGCTCGACGCCATAAATACAGGGGCGTTTAGCTCAGTTGGAAGAGTGCTTGGTTTGCAACCAAGAAGTCGGGGGTTCAAATCCCCCAACGTCCACCAAAACCCTGCTCAAAGAGTTAGAACCCCGTAAGGTTTGAACGCACAAGGATTTGTCGTTGCTCGGCGTATTGTATGTAATCGTCACTGTCTGAGAAATTCTTCAGAGCCCAGTC
>Ga0209830_10002652_pt1 | contig 14226 bp, 18 predicted proteins | sample ArcticOcean_MG_C_12_FD_187439 | JGI IMG/M metagenome (GOLD analysis project Ga0209830, IMG submission 187439) | Marine microbial communities from western Arctic Ocean - ArcticOcean_MG_CB8_130 (SPAdes) (version 2) | ecosystem: Environmental > Aquatic > Marine > Oceanic | place: Arctic Ocean...
AGCACCGCTAGTACCAAAAATTAAAAATAATAGTCCGTTAATATAACATGCTGGGCACATATTCTTCTCCTAAGTGTTTATGGTGGAGGCGCCGGGTACCGCCCCCGGGTCCTGTACAACGTTTGTTGTGCTTCTACATTGTATACTATTTATAGCATAAAAATCTAAAAAAGTCAATAAATAATTGTATGAAACTTAAAGAACGTTTAAAAAAGTGGTGTACTGTTGATCATTGTGTTGATGTATCTGTTGACATAGTGCTTCTTGTGGCTGATGTAATTAGCTCGCCTATTCTTATTCTAATGCGTTTAGTACGTTATGCAATAGGAGAATGGGTAACTGATAAAATCAAAGCAGGAGTCAAAAAAATAGTAGGTTACTTTCAACATAAACGTGCTTATAGATTAGAACATGGTTACGGTTTAATAAGAACCTACTGGATTTTAATGATATTAAGTCCTATTATAATAACCGTGCTAATTCTTGGTGCGGCATTTTTACTAGGAGTAGTTGATGAAGTTGATAGTTCAAATTTATTTAACGAATAATGCTTAGTAACAAGTAAGTTAGATTATTGTACTTGCACTTAGATCTAAACCACTAGTAGTTTCTAAATATGCTTTTTTAATTTCTTTAACAGTCGATGCACTCATTGTTACACCATGTTTATAAATGTTTACTGGTGTTGTTTTCCAATCTGCACTAATCATCATAGGAGCCATTACCGGTCCTTTTTCTTGCAGTATAATCACAAGTGGCTTGCTAACTATATAAGAATCCATTTTTTCTTCTGTTAACTTTGCTACTATTTCTTCACCGGTGTTTAATCTAAAAGTAATTACGTCATTTATTTTAAAGTTTGAAGTTACTAACATTATTGATATTTCCTTAATTGTTGTTTATAAGTTACAACGATATGTTTGCATATTTGCCCAAGTCTGGACCGTTCATTCGTTCAAGTATCTCTTTTTTCGATAATGCAAGTAATCCGTCGCAACCACCTTCGACGAGTAAGTTTCCACTGTTGTAGATTTGCGGGCAAGTTGTATGCCCATTTTCTTTAAGAAATTCACGAGCTTCTGAATTATAGTCAATGTTTAACTCCTTAAATTCAATTTCGTTTTCTTTTAAATATTTCATTGCCATATGGCAAAATCCACATAAGTCTTTTGTGTATATTGTAATCACAGGCTAAATCCTTTAAAACTAGTATCATCTACATCTTGCTTAGTTCCACCCGATACATACGAACTGATTTCTGTTTCCTGTGGTGCAACTTGTACATCACCTCCGCTAATCCAACTCTGTGTCCATGGTAATGGATTGGAACCACCTTTGTATGGACTTGTTAAACCAACTGATGTCATACGTTTATTAGCCGTCCATTGTACATATTCTTTTAACAATTGTGCATTAAGACCAATCATTGATCCATCTTTAAACAAATAGTCTGCCCATGCACATTCTTGGTCAACTGCATCAGTAAACATTTTTTCACATTGCTCTTTTGTTTCTTTTGAAATTTTAATAAAGTCTTTATCATCTTTTGGTAGAATCTTTAATAATGCCTGTGTACTTGCTAAGTGTACATTCTCATCACGGCAAATAAACTTAATAATCTTAGCATTGCCTTCCATTTTCTTAAGTTCAGCAAATGCCCAACTACATGCAAATGAAACATAAAAACGTATGCCTTCTAATATGTTAACACTATTAATTGCTAACCAAAGTGCTTTTTTTAATTCGTATTTGTCAACTACTAACAAGTTATCATTAACTATGTGTTTACCTTCGCCGAGTAACTGGTACTGCAAACTCAAAGTAACAAGGTTATCATAGTATCCACTAATATCGTCTGCACAATCTACAATTTCTGGAATGTCCATTAACTCATCAAAAATCTTACTTGGGTTTGAATATACGTTTCTAATAATATGTGTATAACTTCTGCTATGTATAGTTTCACTAAATGTCCAAGTCTGTACCCATGCTTCTAGTTCCGGAATACTAATTAAAGGACCAAATGCTTCTGCCGGTGCTCGACCTTGTACACTATCTAACAAAATTTGTCTCTTAAGGTTACTTGTAAAGATGTGTTGCTCGTGTGTAGTAAGGTCTTTAAAATCTTTAGAATCTCCAGTGATATCTACTTCCTCGGGTCTCCAAAAGAAACCTAATTGCTTATCTGTAAACTTATCAAATTGTCTGTACTTTAACGTATCAAAACGTTGAATTGAAACTCCTCCATTTTCATCTAAGAAGGCTTTACTTTCAATATGATTTTTCTTTTTATCGGTATTAAAAACACTCATCAAACTTCCTTTATATCATACATGCGTCACAGTCTTCATCTTCGATGTCTCCCTGTGGCAACTCATCCATTTTACTGACGTCAATTTCTCCTTGCCCGTCATTTGTATTAAAATAATACAATTGCTTGCCACCATACTTGTAGAACATTAACAAGTGTTGTAACATAGTACTCATTGGAATCTTTTCATCTTCGTAGTGTTCTGGATTATAACTTGTATTAACACTGATGCCTTGATCAATATATTTTTGTAATACTGCCATAATTTTCAAATAACCTTCCGGTGACTTTTGATTCCAAAGTAATTCATACTTATTTTTTAGTTTACGAAATTCTGGAACAACTTGTTTAAGTATTCCATGTTTGCTTTGTTTAACACTTACAAATGCCCTCGGTGGTTCAATTCCGTTGGTACTGTTACTTATCTGTGCTGACGTTTCTGCAGGCATCAAAGCCATCAACGTGCTATTACGAATACCGGTATCTTTCAATTGCTCACGCAATGAATTCCATGGCATTCTTTCTAGGTGTGGCACCAGCTCATCTACGTCTTGCTTATACGTCTGGTTTGGGGTCAAGCCATCACCATATTTTGTTTCGTTAGTTCCAGGACATGCTCCTTGTTCTACTGCAAGAGTCGCCGAGGCTTTGATTAAGTAATAACTCCATGCTTCTGCATATTCATCAACCATATCCAAATTAGGATTAGTATAAGTCATATCATTCTTAGCCATCCAATATGCTAAATTAATAATTCCAACACCAAGAGGTCTACGTTTCATAGTACTACGTTTGGCTGCTTTAACTGGATAATTTTGATATGTTAATAATGCATCTAATCCTCTAACAGCAAGATCACATGGCTTTTTAAAATCTTCTGGTTTTTTAATGTTGCCCCAATTAATTGCACTTAATGTACACAATGCAATTTCACCTTCTTCATCGTCAAACCCTTTTAACGGCTTTGTAGGTAAATTAATTTCACAACATAAGTTACTTTGTTTAACTGGTGCAACTTCTGGCTTAAATGCTCCATGTTCATTTGCATGGTCAACATTCATGAGATATATTCGTCCAGTGTTTTTACGTTCTTCCATAAATGCACTAAACAAATCACTAGCACGAATTGTTTTCTTTCGTAACCTTGTATTACGTTCTGCACGTTCATATATTTCTTTAAACTTATCTTGATCGCTAAAGAAACTTTCATAAAGTCCCGGAACATCACTTGGACTAAACAATGTAATGTTTTCGCCCTTGATTAATCTTTCGTACATTAGTTTATTAAACTGTACACCATAGTCCATATGCCGGACTCTGTTTTCTTCTGTTCCTTTATTGTTTTTAAGAACAATAAGATCTTCAACTTCAAGATGCCAAATAGGATAGTAAAGTGTTGCCGCTCCGTTGCGAACTCCGCCTTGGCTACAACTTCTTGTTGCCGCTTGGAACATTTTGTAAAATGGAACAACTCCTGTATGGTATGCATCACCGTTTCTAATAGGGCTTCCCAAGGCACGAATATTCCCTGCACCTATGCCAATGCCTGCCTTTTGTGAAACATACTTTACAATACTACTTGTTGTAGCATTAATACTATCTAAACTGTCATCTGTTTCAATTAGTACACAACTACTAAATTGTCTTTGCGGTGTTCTTACACCTGCCATAACAGGAGTAGGTAGACTAATATCAAAATTACTAATAGCATCATAATAATCCTTTACATACTGTAAACGATTTGATGCTGGGTAATCAGCAAATAGTGTTGCTGATATCATCATATAAGCAACTTGTGGTGTTTCATATATTTCACCAGTTACACGATTTTGTACAAGATACTTTCCACGCCATTGTTCCATAGCAGCGTATGTAAGTATTTCATCACGTTCATGTCTCGTATATGCGTCTAGTATTTCCCATTCCTCCTCGGTATATTGTTCAAGGATTGCTGGGTCATAATAACCTTTATCAACGTTATGCTTAACTGTTTTCAACAGAGGCCAAGGAACAAAACTATCGTATACATTCTTACGAAGATGATAGTTAATTAATCTTCCAGCAACCCATTGATAATTTGGAGTTTCCTCGCTAATAAGATCAGCGGCACTTTTAATTAATGTCTCTTGTATTTCTTTTGATGTAATACCGTTATAGAATTGTAAACTACTTTTAATTTCAACTTCACTTGCACTTACACCTGTAATACCTTCACAAGCATAGAATACAACTTTGTGCATTTTTTCAATATCTAAGAGTTCGTCGGTATTATTACGTTTCTTTATTTGAATGTCTGTCATTAATCGATAGTCCTGTTATTATAGATAGTTTACTGCTTGAAGATCAGTTGCATCAAATGTACGATACAAATCTGTTCTATTGATCGACGTTGTATTTACGACATCTTGGTAGATAATATTAAGAGCATATTTCTCACAAACCACTAATGCAGTTTCATATCCTGATGTACTCTTATATACTACTACCTCTAGGTCCCGTTTGTCAAATCTTTCTGTAAGAAAAAGTGTATAAAACATACCTAATGCTCTAGCGGCATCACAGTAGATATTATCCACGATTAGTGTCCAAGGATCAGGCCAAGTTTCGCAATTGTCCATGTCCAAGTAGTGATTTACTAATGGAGCCGAAGCCCATAAGTCTGTTGTTTGTCGTAACATCTCCATACGGTCAAGATGCTGAATACCATTTCTGAATTTACGCCATTCAGAAATTCTATCTTCGGGTCGTAGGTCAAACATATTAACCTTTTAAGTTAAATTTATTTAAGTGTCTCGATGCGATAATGCAAGGTCGGTATATGACCAGTATTAGTCGATGTATAATTAACAACACCAGTTGCAGTAGTTATAAAGAATGCAACACCTGTACTGGAATTTTCAGTTCTTTCTTCATCCATACTATAACCCGAAGTATTACTACCAGTAATTGTTAATACACCCGTAGCCGATGATTGATTACGAGTAATAGTAAAATATATCTTACTATTAGTAAGAACTGCTTCATCAAGGTCTATAGTTGTTGCTGTTTCAACTGAGGCATTATCTGTTAATACTTGTTCAATTCCAGGTTCTTGATAATGAGTACCATAAACAATATATTTGCCAGAAATTAAACCATATACACGTTTATTGTTTGTTTCAACACGAGCATGTGTTTTAGCATCAGCATCATTACGTTCAAAACTATCACCGATACTGTAATTGTCATCACTATTGAATTCAACTACCGGCGCTAATGGAAACCCAGCACCACTTGTTCCACTTGCAGTCATTATTTTAAATGTGTTAAACGAACTTACAAAGTCTTTTACAGAAATTACCTTAATAGCTGAATGATGTATGTTGTTAAACAAACAGTTATTAACTTTTACGCCTGCTGGTCCGCTATTTACAATATTTTCTCCAACTACTACACCCCGGTACAATAAATGAAAATTACATTTGTCTAGTACAACATTGTTAATCTCGGCATCAACTACAAATGCAGAATTTGCTCTTTTAAAATCACAACGGTTAAATGTAATATGATAACTAGTATCATTAACTTCTTTAGAAACCTTTACACCAACACTTGCACCTGTAGTGCTTGGATACGAATCATCATTTGCATGATTACCAATAAATGTAACATCATCACAATGAACATATTTTGCACGTTCAATTAATAATGCAGTATAAGCAGTTGTATTTTCAAAACTAACTTGTGATATTGAAATATTTGATGGAAATGTTGCTCCGCTTAAACCAATATTTGTACCAGTTTGTTGAGCACTATCAGCAGTTCTTGCAACATAGTCGGCTGTTGAACCAGTATACTTAAATATTGTATTCTCTGCACCTTCGCCTACAATTACACATCCGTCAGGGATCTTAATTGGGCTTTTTACTATGTATGTTCCTGCTGGAAAGAAGATTCTTTTTAAACTCTTGGTATTAGTTGCTTCACGGCAATATATCTGAAATAACATCCAGTTAATCTTAGTTGCAACATCAGTTGTTCCATCGCCAATAATGCCAAAGTCTTTTGCACTTACAAAATCATCTAATTTACTTTGTAGTGTTCGTTGTACATTACCAGAACCACTTTGAGTTTGGGCAATGTATCCAACTTCTGTTCCTTTGTAGGTATACGAACTAATGCCGCCTAAAATGTCACTATATTGTGTTAAGATTTCGGTGTTACCTATTATTGGTGCACCTTCTTCAACTGGTCCATTACCAATATAAAGTTTACGATTATCAATTACCCAACCTAATTCGGCTGCGGATAATTGCGGAAGATCTTGCAACAAACCACGTCTATGTTGCACTCTTGAAATTTGAATTACTGCCATTTGTCCACCTTTATCTAGTAATGTATTTATACATTAATAGTGGTATTTATATAGTATTGCTCTACTCTCTTCCACCATTGTTGACGCCAATGCTCAAACTCATCTCCCTGAACAATAAACTCTTGGTACTGTGGTTCAGTTTGTAAATTACCCATTTCGTCTATCTCTGGCTTAACACACATTAACACTACACCTTTAGAAATAGTTGTACCATACACTTCGTTATGTGCTTCTGCATATGCACATAATTGTAGATAATAATCTTCTACCCATTCGGGCTTCTTAGGCTTGTTGGTTTGCTTAAAATCCATAATAGCATGTTCGCCATTGTGTATGCCTACCAAGTCTGTAGTACCAGCATAGATGCCAGGAAAGAACATAGATACTTCTACACCCCATACTTCATCAACGTTACACATGCCTTCACGTATAACAGTCTCAGCCATTGCGTGTGATTGCCAACTAAACGGATTGTTACCACGTTCTTTGATAGTACCATCTATACAATAGTTTTCTAAATAGGTATGCATTCGTGTGCCACGGTTAGCGGCTTCAGTCACAATTGCTTGTGCTTGATGTTCGCCAACACGTTTTCGCCAACGTGCAAGTCCTTCTTGTTTTTCTTTGGATTGTGTACCACTAAGTATTGTTGTTACTGATGGAACTGCTTTACCGTCGGGCGTTGAGTACAACCGCCTACCGTCAATTTGCTTCCGTGTCAATGCACGGTATTCATATTTTTCATTTATCATAGTAGTACTATAACGCACTTTTACTCAAATGTCAAGTTCTTTTTTTCAAAGCCCTTTTAGCCATTGAGTCAACTTTATCTACAGGTTCTAAATCCAAATCTGCTTTACTTGCAATAGTTTGTTCATCACCTGCTAGGTTTAAAACAACTTCTTCTGCATTAAAATCACTTACTAATGATTTAAAACTCGGATTACTTTGCATTAAGTTACTAAAACTATCATATGTCAACGATACGCCTACACCGTGTGCCATTTGGGATAAAGCAGACATACTAATTTGTGGTTTAGCACCTGTCTGCTCGGCACGACTTTGTAAGAACACCAACAAGCTCAATATCTTGTTTGATGAATCAGATTGTTGTTCTGATATGATCTCAGCTAAACGCATTAGATACGCTCTTCTCTATCAAACTCGGCATCACCTTCTTGGCCTTCAGAACCTGCATCTAAATCTATATCAGTTGAGTCTAACTCAACATCGCCATCTGCACTTAAATCAATTTCTGGAGTACTGTCTACCGGAGTTTCTCCGATTAAGATACGACTTGCATTGTCCATATCTGAACGTGCCTGTGTAACTGCATCCATAAAATTTTCTAACGCACCTTTAGCTGCATTAGTAAATGCTTCGGCTTTTTCATTGCCCATTTCATCACGGATTGAATCTGTTAATGGAAGTAATTCTTCGTTCATCATTTCGCCAACATCTTCTAACATTCCTTGAATTCTATCAACCATGTCTTTTGATGCTAATACTAATTCTGCATTTTCCATTTCGCCTTCTTTAAGTACGCTTTCTTTAACAGTACCTTCATCAATGCCTAATTGTTTCTTTGCACGTCTATCAATCATTTGTAACATACGAACATTAGCAACACCACTTGACATAATTTGATCTACTAGATCTATAATTGGCATCATACCTATCATTAATGCCGGTGGTACAGGCTTGCCATTTTTAAATAAATCTAAAGCACGTTTTGCTTTAGCAAAATTCTGTGTTCCAACAAGCATACGAAGTGCTTGTGCTCGTTTAGCTTCTGCACCTGGTGTGTTCTGCTGTGGGTTAATAGCACCGTCGCCTGGCTCTATATCTGATTTCTCTTCTTTTGCTTCATCAATACCTAAGTTGTTTTCAACTACCCATGCTTCAAGTGTTTCTTTGGCAAGTTTAGACGCCATATACTTCTTATCTGTCTGATAAGGTGCAGTCCCTTGCTTTGATTGTGTAAGTTGTGTTTCAATGCTCTCTAGCACTCTAGTTGCACGTTTCTGGTTCATTTTATCTAATTCAAGAGAAAATCCAAAACGTGTATTAAGTAGTTTATTTAGACTACCACTTCTGTTAATACTGTTTAAATCATTTAATTCCATGTGTTTATCCCAAACCTGTTTTGTAAGTGTATTTAGCCTACTTTTAAATTTTTAAGAAAGTCTGTTAGTAGATTTTTCTTAATGCTTAACTGATGCATACTATCATCATATCGTATCCACATCAACTCTTTTTTAAACATATCAGTTGTTGTGTTAAATCTTGTTAGATAAACGTACGAATTTTCGACAATTCGTCCATATTCTAAATCTTCTTTTTTTACTACTTTAGCGTCATTATAACGTTCTGCAATAGTTGCGATACACCATGCTACTGCACTAGCTCGTAATGTAAACTTTTCAATAAGTGTTTTCTTGTATAATACCGTCCATTGGCCAGAATCTTGTATGCAAACATAGTTTCCTACTCTTACATTATCTTTATTATTTACAATAACTGGGGTATTATCTAACCTCGATTTTACAAAATTTACAAACTTACTAAGATTTGTTTTCTTTGTAATAATAGAGTTCTCCATTGCGTTTCTTCCTATACAATACACTTTTGTTTACTAACATCAAAACTATTTTTATATACTTTTGACTTACATCAGTTAATTTAACTGATCTGTTGAAACTGTCTAAAAATTCTTCTTCTTCGCTTGATAATGATACTCTTGCACCATTTGAAAATTCAAAATAACTCATCGATTTATTTGTGTGATTCTATCCACTTAGTTGCTAATGGCTTGTGCGGTGGTGTTGCTAGAAAATTTCTAACACCACTCTCTATTGTTTCAAGGCGTGTATTAAGAGTATCTCTCTGATCAGAACTATTGTCTATTACCATAAAGTTCTCCTTGCCAAACGTACTCTGCAAATTGCCTATGTTCTGTTGTACTGCCTTCCACATGTCTTTAATGTAGTCATCTGGGAGTTTTCTATCTCTGCCTCTGTTTTGATTTAAGTTAGTATCTAGGTCCGTGTTTACAAACACCATCATTGAGTCATAACCTAACTCATCTAGTTTCTCTTTAACTTTTTGTATTTTGTTTGCGTCTTTTGCAGTACCGTCAATAACTAGACCCAAACGTCCTTGTTTATATAATTCTTCTTGTTTATCTGTTAAATCCTTGGCACGACCACGGAGTTGTTGTCCTTGTGGGCTTGCAATTGTGTCAGCATTACCAATATCAAGGTTTGCTTTTTTCATTAAAAATTCGTAGGCATTATCAGGGTTAACTACTTTGAGTCCATTGAATAATGCAATAGCATTTTTATATACAAAACCTTTTCCACTGCCAGGTCCACCAGCAAGGAATATTGCTTTAAAAATGTAAGGGTCATTTACACCCTCTTTAAGATCTGATTCAGTTGATATACTAATTTCTTGCCCAGGACGAATGCCGCCTCCGGGCTTATTTCCAGCACCTGGTTTTTTAGGTTTTAATACTGTATTAGTCTTATCAGTGTTGTCGATATCCATCTTCGATGTATCAATTGTAGTCTCAATACCCGGCTTCTTAGGATCTGTAACTGTTACCTTAGTACCAGCAACTTTAGTTACTTTTTGTGGCTCTCCGCCAAATTCAAATAAATCAGTTAAACGCATTTATCTACTAGCCTTATTTAATGCTTGAATCCTCTTACTCATAGGATTAATACGTTTCGTACGTTTCGACTTACGAGCCATCCTTGTACCAAACTTTGCTTTCATAATTTTTAATCTTGCTCGTTTTCTAATATCTGGTGCTGCAAAACATGCACCCGGACTGCTAACAGTTTTACCTTTTAAACGACCAATAGTACATCTATATTTTCGTACAACTTGGTTACCACGACGGCCCCAAGCCATTTTGGTTTCGGTAATTTCTGTTTTGTCGTCACTGAATAGTTCTAATATAAGCATATTAGTATTTAGTCCTATTAAATATTATTTAATGAATAGCTGATATGCTAAAAAGCCGCAAGTGGTTACTAGAGTGGTGATAATTCCTACACCCCAATTAATAAGCTGTCTGTTACGAACGTCACGATCACGCACTATACTGTCCCGTATTTCACTAAGAACAGATTCAATGCCAATAACACGACCTTCTAAATTGTCTAATTTCTCTTCCAAACGTGAGTACCTCGCTGCACATAGTTCAACGTGAGCTTCTAGGCTTGTTTTTTCAATATCTTGACTTATACTCATTGCTTCCTCAGCACCTCTGCGGTGTATTGATTAATATTGGAATCTTGTAGACTTATGCCTGTTTGTTGCCTGTATTATGCCTATCGCTTTTACGCTTCAAATATATTTATTCAAAATATTTTAAAAGTAATAAGATAGTTTATCTTTGAAATTTCTTAACTGCTACGTTAGATGCTCTTGCAATAGCGGCTTTTTTACGAACTAGATTATATCCTACTACTGCGCCGGCAATTGTTGCTGCTGCAACTGTGGCAAATGTTTTAAGTCCACCGTACGGACTCTTTGCATTCTGTGCGGCTATACCGTTAACACTCTTGATATAAGGATTATGTAAATCGCTACCTCTTGCATAATGATTTAACATAAACCCTAAACGTGTAGCACCAACCTTTTGTTCAGATGGTAATGCTCTTGGCCAATCTCCGATAATTCTTCTCATTGATTTAAGATTAGGATCTTTAATTCTTAAACTTTTTTCAAGTTGCATTAATGTACGTCTATCTCTATCGGTAATTTTTATACCACCTTGTATGTCTTTAAGCATACGTTTTACCTGTGCAGTAGGTAAACTCATAGTACCTTTATCTTCTATACTATTAAAGTGTGATAATAAATTGTGTAAATCGCTGGCTCCAGGACGTACTCCGTCGAACCCACTGTATTGTAGTGTTTGCTTTGCGTATAAGCCGGCTGTACCGGGGTCAGTGTAACGCATTGTCTGTAATGACAAAAGATGTGCGTAAATATTATGAGCTATATCTTCAGATGTTTTAGTTTTAAAAGCATTAGGACTTCTAAATAACTTTGCTTCAACTAGTTCATCATGTATAAATCCAAACTTTGGTTGTCTAGGTTCAACTAGATGACCACCTTCAATTGCCGCCTGTTCATTTACAGTATATTTTTCCATTTATAATACCTTGTTAGCTTCTAACACACCTGCACAATTACAGTCTTTATAAGTTTTATCACAAATATAAGGTTCTGTTGGATACTTATATCTTTCTTTAAAATCTTTATTATATATATTTAGCGGATTCATAAATTCTATGGAACAAGGTAATTTGCCTATTTTTCCACTTTTATCAATATGAAAAGATCTACTAGGTGCAAAACATTTGTATCCTACCCAATTACCTTTGAATTTCTCTTTATCTCCTTGATACCAGTTTAAAACTTCATCATACTCATATCCAGCATCAATAGTGTATGTAAATCTAGCCGGAGCACCAAAGTTTGGTTCTCTTAGAGAAGCTGGTATATCCGCTTTAGTTTTAAACTTTGTAGTTTTATTGTTATTATGGTCTTTGTTTAATTTATCTAATATCATATGTTGTTCGTTGCTTAGAGTTGCAAAATCTAGGTTTGTGACCATCTTTCTGTATCTGTTAATTTTTAAATGAATTAAACTATATTTTGGATCTGACGTAAACTGAAAACTTTTGAATGAATTAACTGCTTGGTCAAAATTTTGTGCTCCAACCATTATACTTAAACTAACTTTGATGTCATAGTCTGCTAATAATTTTATTAATTCTACATTATGCTCTGTGTCTGATTCAGGATGTATAGACAGTATCATGTGTTTTATATACTGTACATTTTTTTTCCACCAAGCTATAGGTCTTGTTCCATTTGTTATTAGCATGACGTGAGAATTTTTGTCAATTGACTGTATGGTTTCAAGCAATACAGAAAATTTCTTTTGAGCTGTTGGTTCTCCACCGGACAATGTCCATCTTATGTGATCATTACTATGACTTCTAATTTCTTTTACTAAATGTTTAAGATTTTCAACTAAAACGTCATCAACTACAGGAGGTAAGTGTGTTCCTGTGTTAGCATCTGGAAAACAATATGGGCATCTAAAATTACACCAATTACCAATTGCCCATTCAATTACAATACTGTTGTTTGTAATAGATTTAACTGGATGTCCTTGAAATTCCATCATCTTTGTACTGCCCTATTTGCTTTAGTAAAATATTCTCTGCCAACTAATTTCATATCACCTTGTGGGTGTGCAAGTACATAACCTTCTCCGCCTTTTTCGCTACCAATTGTTGCTTTAACATCAGCATCTTGTGTTTCAAACTGACTAATAATGTCGTCTTTTACTATCTGAATACCTCGTACTATACGCCACATACTTTTAAAACCATTTATGTTATTATTAATATGATCCATTATACGAATTTGCTTACCATTACTTTCAGACTTAGTCTTCATCCATTCACCAAAATCGTCACCAAGCTGGTTCATCGATCCATCTACTTTACTATTTAGATATGCATAGAATATCTTGGATAAATTTTTCATTTTTAGATCTGCTAACACTTGTATATCAAGTAACTTATCAATATCATTTGCACTACCGTTTATTACAGATTCTAACTGCTTAATCTTAGTATCATCAATAACTGGTGGCTTTTGTGTAGTAACCGGTGGTACTATTAATATTTCGTTACCTTGCATAACAGCCATATCCGCTTGTGAAATTGAACGTTCGCTGTCATCTAAATCCATATACCTGTGTATTACAACACCTGCATTACTTTGTGCTATCTGTTGCCCAATTTTACTGTCTCCACTAACTGTATATGTTACAATGTTAGGAGTAAAAACAAAATTATTTCCTTTTTTAGTCGGAGTTGTAAAGTATAACAAGTCACCTTTAAAATATCCACGGAAATCTGCTGGCATTGCCTTTAAAAATTGATTATATAGATTTTTCATATTGCTTGCTAACTGTTTAAATCCATCTCTTTTTTCTGGAACTTGAGCACCCGGTCTATTCATTATCATCTGTGCTACTGCATCGCCGGATTTTGCTTTTCCGTCATATCCTTTTGCTACAAACCCACCCTTGTCAGATAGTATAAAATCTCCATCTTCATTGCGGCCAAAAATAATAGCCGGACTGCCGTCCCACTTAATAGTTACATCTGTGTGTCCACCTTTTTCAAGTTGGTGTAATGCTTCTATTGCACGTTTAGCACCCTTACTACCTTCCCAAAAGATTATATCTTCTGCATGTTGAATACGAGCTTCTACTGCCTCTGTTATAAATTCACTTGCTCTCATAATCCTGCCAATTCTAAAGTTCTATTAAATTCTTCTGCTTTCATCTTCTACGCCTTTAACAAGTTTGTTACTGGGTTACGTAGATACCACGCCATGTCGTTGTATGTTTTAAAACGACTGGTTAACAATTCTTTGTTTATATCATATTTCATTTTGGTAAAACGGTTTGTATCTCTAGTGTACATTTGTCTAGCCTTTTCACCAGCATATTTTTTAA
>Ga0209830_10002654_pt1 | contig 14220 bp, 32 predicted proteins | sample ArcticOcean_MG_C_12_FD_187439 | JGI IMG/M metagenome (GOLD analysis project Ga0209830, IMG submission 187439) | Marine microbial communities from western Arctic Ocean - ArcticOcean_MG_CB8_130 (SPAdes) (version 2) | ecosystem: Environmental > Aquatic > Marine > Oceanic | place: Arctic Ocean...
CATATCGTTTTTTGCTTTTGTTCGAGCAGTCCCGCCTTCGCCGTGCACAAATTGTACATCATCATAAACTATACGCTCTACCCAATTCCAATTAGTTCCAAGCACTTCGTTGTAAGACTTGATCCAGGCGCTAGGTATGTCTGAAGTCTGAGCCTTTCTCATCACCATTCTATCGTGATTCCCTATCAAAACATCAGCTTTTGGAAATGCCTTTCTCCATTTCTTTACAGCTTTAATTGCATATTTAAGCTCATCCAAGCCGCCAGCGCCGTCAGCGGAAGTCTCATGATAGCTCGTATAATGGTTATCTATGATGTCTCCGATGTAGATTACCTGGTTGCACAAATACTTAGCATAAGTTTCTTTGCAAAAATCTAAGTATCCATCGAGTTCAAATGGAGCGTGTATGTCTCCGATGACAAGTATGCGTCTCTCGTTAGAATTTAAGTTATCGTAAGCTATTTTTTTATTGCCTTTCAATCTAGGTCTAAAGTCACTATATTTCATCTTGTAAAGATTCTGAAATTGATTTAAGTTTTCTATTTAATTCAATCACTTCATTCCTTAACAAGTCATAATCCTTATCCATAAGAAGTTCATAGATGTTGTTGATTGAAGTGTGAAGATCATCCATTATGAAGTTAATGTTTTGGATTCTCTTTTGCTCGATGGGAGGTATTCTCATTTCTTTTTTTTTAAACCTACTAATCCCCCCAGAGAAGTAAATTGTTTATTTATTTTTAGATGTTAAATCTTTTTCGTCCATGTGTGCCTGAAGAAAATAGCCATCTGTAGGGCTAATCCTAGAGATGGCTTGGTATATCTTGCGGCTAGTGGCCTTTGTCTTTTTCATTTCCGACTCTTTGGAGTCTAACCCCATTCTGGTATACATCTCCGAGTCAATACGAAGTAGTTCATCAACTTTTCTTTTAACGGTCCAAGTTGTAAACCCTACTATTTTTCCAATATCTTGTGAATTATAACTCATTATCGTAATTATATAATCAAATTTAATGAAAAAAACAACAACTTATTAAAAAGTTATACATTTTTACATATTATAAGAATATGTTGACTTATAATTACTTATTCTTTCAAATTCATTTTTATTTTTATACTCTTCAAATTCACGCCTATTATCTCTATGACTCTTTAGCAACTCCCTGTGCTCCATTAATAGTTTGACAAATTTATCCCTGTAATCTTTTTTTTGTTTAATTACATGAACTGAATTTTTTATTTTATTGTACGCATCAAAATGTGCTCCGCCATACATAGCTACTACCTCAAAAGTCTTTAATCCATGTAGCACGGTAGCGTGATGTCTACCGACAAGCCTAGCAATAGCAAAGCAACCTTCAGAGGTAAGCTCTCCACATAACTTATAGTATACTGACCTAGCATACACAAATTCCCTAACCCTAGATGAGCCCCTTAAGTTTAAACCTGTCTCGGCCTCTACAGCTTCAAGCACCTGTTTAATCGTGATAATGTTTTTAACGGTAAGTTTTTCTGTTGTTTTCATTTTATTATTATTTTATTTAAATTCATGTAGTCTAAATAGTCGTCAGAGTCTATAATGTTTAGTTTATGGAAGATCGGCCAACTATCTTTGTAGCTCAGATACTCAGCTGTAAAAAACAAAGGATCTTTGCTTTCTACTACTCCAGCCACAAGCCCATCCTTACGCTTAAGCTTCGTTCCATTTACAAAATGATCTAGCTGCATTATTATTGAGGCAGCTTGTCTAACGGGAAGGCTTTCTAAATGCTCTAAGAAAATCTCTTCAAGCTCGTAATAATAATCATCCCCTGTAAATCTCTGCCCTAAATCCATGCTCTTTTAATTCTTTAATCCTGTATTCCTGGAGCGGTGAAGCCCTGCCTTTTAACGTTTTTACCTCATAGAACTCAATCCCCTTCTCAGGGTGAAGGGCTAGTATATCTGGTATACCATTCTTATTAGTCTTGATTAATTTTAAAACATAATAACCATCCGCCTCTAGTTCTTTTATCTTCTTAGATTGTACCTGCTGTTCGGTCATTTATTTGATCATTGTAATGAAAAGTTTTAAAGTATTCTTCATCAGTGTATTCACTCATAACAAGAACAGCATAATCATGCGCATTTTCCTCATGTGTTTTTAAACTAATCTCATGCGCCCAAACGTCAAAGTATGAGTCTTTATGATACTCATACATACTGCCGTACATTTTAATAGCTTTTTCTTTTGTCATAATTTCTTATTTTTTAATTTCGATATAGACTTTTCCTTTAGCTTTAAAATAGCATCCTCATATCCAGGCATCTTCTTTAAAGTTTCTAAAGTTCCCACAGATAAATCACCAAGGTGAGTTAGTTCTGTTATAACTTTCCTTAAAATCAAATCGAGATTGTCGATTTTGTTTTTCATTTCTACTAGCAGTTGTTCTTTCATGATTGTAAAATTAATAAATCTTTTCTAAAATGGTTTAATGTATAGTCTTTTTTATTTAATACCGTCTTGTATATGCCGTCTTCAATACCTCTCTTGGAGAAAATCCAGTACACGTCATTCTTAAGCCTCTCTTTTGTTGTCATCCTATCTTTAGACTGCCAGTAACTTGTAGCGCTGAAATCTATATTGTAGTACACTAAATACTTTGCTTTTCTAAGGCTGATACCCTCCCTGCCGCTAACAATCTGAAGCGCTATACTTTTGTCGGTCTCGTTAAACTCTTCTAGGTCTGTTGTTAGACCATCCCCGTATACGCTTTTTAAGGCCTTTAATTCAGCCTTAAACTTATAGAAGATACCTATCTTAACATTAGCAAATTTAGAGCGTATAAAGCGAGCTTTTGAATGATCCAAAACCTGTGCCTTTCCACTCTCAAACTTAACAGTTCCAGAATAAATCTGATGCAATTTCATCATAAGCTTTACAGGAGTATCCGCTAAAATAACTTCGTCTTTACCCTCTACTACCAAGTCCTTAGATAATGACTTAGCTAAGCTATAGGTAGTCTTTTCCATCTCTACATATAAAACTTTTTCCGTTGTCTTCACCTTAAACCCAGCTTCCTTCTGAGTGTATCTAATAGTATAAGGCTTCATTTTTATTAATACATCCTTCCGCCCCTTTGAATAATCATTTATAAGTAGTCCGTTTATTATTTTTGTAAAGACATCAACATAGCTATCACAAAATCTATAAAAATTCTTATACTTTGAGAATGGGTTTCTAGGAGAAACATAGACCTGGTGATACATCTGACTGTAAGACTCTGGAGTAGGAGTTCCAGACATTAGTATTATCAGAGGATCATTTTTAGAAACCAATTGCTTTACCTGTTTAGATCTCTTGCTAGGCTTAGGATATCCACCCATGCAATGCGCCTCATCCAAAACAATGAGATCATACACGCCTTCTACCTTGTGTAGGCTTTCATAATTAATAACCTCAATATCAAAGCTAGGCTTTAACAAATCGTAATCTGATTTTATAGATCCAATCGCTTTCTTTTTAGTCAAAAACAGAACGCTTTTTACATTCATTCCCTCAGCAATTCCCATGCTGGTCAATGTCTTACCGGTTCTAACCTCCATGGCTAGATATAAGAGTCCAAATTCCCCTAGGATATCTACACCCTGGTCTATTATGTCTAATTGATAGTCCCTGTATTCCATCAAAATTCTATTTTAGACTGACTTTCTTTAATAATCTTATCCTCATCTAATTCGTTTCTAAAAATAAACCACCTGCCAACTGAATCCCTGTCAGTTATAGGGCTTATACCGTATTTAAAATGAGCATAAAGATCAAGCCATTTATAAAAAGAAATTTGACTACAGTATGCACTTCCTCCCCTTGCGTAATCACTAAATAGATGAGTAAAATCACTGTATAAAACGTGGCCATACACTTTTCTGTTGATGCCTAAATTAATATTTGGCTCTGCACCCCTGTAAAGTCCGCACCATTCAACGTACTCATTACCAGTTGCAGCAGCGAGGTTTTTAATGAGCATATTTATAGACTCGCATTTCATTAGCCCTTCCTCTAAATATAATTGAAGGCATTTTATCATATAATTATCAAACACACACCACTCTCCATCATCCCAATCACCAAACATTAGCTTACCAAATTCTTCCATGGGAGTATAGCTTTTGTTATAGTGCTGGTAAAGCTCTATGTCTAACCTTCTCCTAGTGAAAGAATTACCAACGCCTTTTATAACGTAGTTGGTTGTAATAGCGATCTTAGGCGACCTACTAAAAGGAATCATTATAGCATCTTTATTCTTTTTCTCTAATGTAAGTCCCTCAGTAACAACACTAAAGAGTCTTTCAAAGTCAAAATTCTTCTTTACATCGTCAAAAGAAAGTAGCTGAGTATCTGCAGACACTAATTGATAAGGGAAGGATTTGTCAAAAGCAAAAGCTTTTCCATCAATTTTAACTAATTTCTTCATGTGACTTAAAGCATTCATAAATATCCCCTTTCCAGTCCCTCCTTCAGGATTTTCATTCATTTCTTCATCGTTCAAAATAATTGCGGGACAATAAGATAAGTTTTTGTGACCGTGCATCATAAATCCAATTGAAGATTCCATAGATGCAATTCTTAATGGTTCTTTCTTACTAACATTACTTATAAATGTTTTGTAGTCACAACTATCAACTTTGCTGGTTTTATACATTCTATCTATGACGTGATCTTTCCACACGTAACCACCTAAATCCATATAATCTATAGTAGTTATAGAGTCTTTAGTAACTCTTAATGCGCAGTTTTTATAATATAAATAAGAAGCATCTATTGTGTCGGCAATAAAATAAATATCTATAGTCCCAAGTAAAGTCAAAAATTCTTCACGGAAAAGTCTAGTTTGGTCTGCGAAGTAATTATATATAGACACATCATCTACTTTAGAGTGCAAATGGTCCAATACAAAGTCTTTCACTCCTTTTTCTGAAGTGTGATCAATTAAATTATTAGTAACCTTAACAAAAACATAGGTCTTACTGCCTTCTGGACAGTATTTATAAAATCCATTGTCTTCTAAAAACTTTTTAAATACGATTGGAACGGCTTTTATTATTCCTTTCTCTGATTTTTCCCAAAATCTTACGCTTATATCTTCATCAGCTTTTTCTAAAACGGCGTCTATTACGCTTGATTCAAACATCGACTCCTCTAAACGCTTGCGTATATCTTTTTTTGACTCTCCACGCCTTAATCGTTGAGAAATTTCACTCACAGCTTCTTTATCTTCGTAAAATTTAGTTCCAAAATTAGCAGTATTGGAGTATGCTGAGTTTATTGTTGTCTCAATTTCATCAAGACTAAAGTCAGAAGATTGGTATTGGTTGCATATGTATGATGCTAAATTTTTATTAATTCCAAAGTCATTGAAAGCCATAGCTAAGATATACACGTTTTGATTTCTTTGACCCTCAGTCATTGGATACTTTTTAGTCCACCAGGTAATTAAAATCTCTACTATTTTATTCTCATCAGTTATCTGAATAGTAGGAGGATCTTTCCTTACCGTCATCTCTTCATACTCTTCCTCTTCAATCGTGTTCCAGACCAGGGACTTATCGTTTATAAAAACCAATGGGTCATAAGACTCATAGCATACACGACTAATGTTTTTACTTGTAGGATCAAAGTATTCTGATCCAAATTCTTTTTCAAGAGAATTAAAATACTTTACATGAAGGTCAGCTTCATTGGGTATCCTAACTATAACTTTTAATCCATTTCCTGAAGGAGAAACAAAAACGGAATAAACAAACTTATTTTTAATAAATTTTTCCTTATCCTGGAGTAAATCTTTTTGCTTAGGGTATCCATCAAAGTCTAAACACATCAGCCCTGAATGCTCTAATATTGAAGAGTCTGATCTCTTATTAAATTTTCCGCTAAAACAAATCGCTGGTAAATTCTTTTTTAACTCATTTCTTTTTGACTTATCTTTTTCGTTTCGAATGCTTTTTACTAAGTCTTTAGAAGCACCATCCTTTATTCTCTGTAGTATATAACCTACATCTTTAAAAAAAGGAGCTTGTGTTTCCTTTATATTTTTAAATATTGTGACGTTATGTGTCATGTTTATGTTGATTTTGTGTTAATTTTATTTATAAATTCTATTGATATACTTTAATTGTGTTAGTTATGTTAACTTTTATTCTTATAATAAAGAAATATTATTATTATTATTATTATTATTATTATTATTATTATATAAGGGAATAATTAATAAGCAACACATTAACAGTGTAAATTGGAAAAAAAAGGAGGCACTAGCCTCCCCTTTCTTGGTGTTATGCCAATAATAAGATTTAATTAAAATCCCATTTCGCCTTGAACCTCTTTCTTCTTCGGTTCAAATGTGTTAAGCTCTCCGTAAAACTTTCCAGACTTAGCTTGTTTGACTGTGGTGTTAACCCAACCATTCTTACTGTGCTTGTCCAGGAATGCTTTAAACTCATCTACCTTGAAAGATAGTTCAGAGATTACGAAGTCAGGCGAACCCTCTCTTCGTTTGGCAATCATGCCATCAGCAAATACTTTTTCTTGTTGTTCCATAATATATATATATTAAATTAAAATTAATTATAAAGGGCTATTAATTATAGTATCCTCTATGCTTTCTGTAGCGTTTTCGCTAAAATATTTTTCGTAGTTCTGCATTGCAAGTTCTACCTTCTCCTTGCCCTGGAGGATAAACTCCTCTGTGGTAGGGAATACCCCCATGTCAAAGTAATACCCATCGACAGTACCATACTTCTTTTTAACTTTACCTAAAACAATAAAAGTCATTGGCATTTTAAAAAGGTGTTGGTAGATGAAGGCTTGTGTGTCATAGCCAAAGGTGTAGGCGTTTCTTTTGAATTTAAAAATGTCGCTTGTAGTCTTTAAATCAACAACCAACCCTTGTGATATAATATCAGCCTTCGCCTTAAAAGGTCTGCACCCTGCAAATATTTCTCCAACCACAGGCTCTTCATACTTGGCATCAAAGTCTTGAATTAGAGCAGAAACATCAGGATCCTTATTAAGGGCATAATCAGCCATCTCCTGGATGTTTTTAGCTTCTTCAGTAGTAATGGCGTAAGTTAGGTTATTGTCCTCTAAATAGCTCTTATATGCCTTTGTGTTGCGTCCCTTGATATCCACTATAGGAAACTCTTTTGCTTTATTTGGCTCTAAGATAAGCTGATGGAAGTATCTGCCTAAGTGAAAGTTTGGATTGTCAGGGATTTTGTTGCCAAACTGTGCAGGATCATAAGTTAAATTTTTTATGTCAGAATTAGAGATGTACTGCCTGCCAAAATCTCCATAGTAGTGCTCGTCATCTCTTAGCTTTTCTATTATCTCTTCGTGTTTCATTTTGTTTTATTTTTAATTTTAACCAACTGCTCTTCAGTTACGTTATATCTAGTTTTCAGTCTTTTAATTATACCATCCCAACTTTGCTTTTCACCCAAGTATGTTTTGATCTTTTTTATTACCTCATCAAAATCATCATCTCCCAAGTCAACTTTAAGGTTTGTAGGTTTATTACCTAAATCTACTTTTCCTGTAGTTTCAATTGGTGTCTCTGGAAGGTCCTCTCCAGCATAAATATAATGTCCTAAACCATGCATGGCTAAGTTCTTAGTTAAACACCTCATTAGCGTTTTATTGACATCAAAGGTTGTAGCGTTACTTAGTATAGACTTGTTGTTATAGTCAATCACAGGTAGCCACATGCTTAGTGACTTACCCTCTATTGTTACAGTTGTATAAGCCATATAACCCGAACCCTCTACAAAGTCATAAGGTAGATTGGTGTCAGGATTCCTATACACCTCATAGTTAGCGTCAGGATACCTCTTTGCCACCTCCCCCCAGGCCCAAGCCCAAGATAGGTAGGTCAGCTTTCCTTTCTTTTGAACGCGCGCGCTTACATCTACTGCAGAAAGCACTTCGAATACTGTTTTTTTGTTGTTCATAATAGTTGATTTAATTTAGTTGTTAATTTATAATACTTCTTCAATAAATTAGTTCTTGCAAGTTTTGAGGATTGAATAGTTTTTTCGTTTTTAGTAGTATTCATTTCTTGAATCACAGTCTCATTGTATTTATTAATACTTTTCTTGTACTTCTGAAGTGTGATCATATAGACTGCCTTTGTCCATCCGTGATCAAAAAAAAGTTGATACTCATCTTCAAGAAGCTCTGTGTAAACATCATTACCACGCTTTGGGTGAAATATAGTAACCTCCCCAGACTCATCATCCTTAGCGATCTTAACACCAAGTGTCATCCTAGCCTGATAACCTGTCCAGTCTAAGTTTACTGAACTGTAATCATCCAAAGCCTCATCAAAAATGTCGTTTAATTCTTTAAATATCAATTTGATTCAGTTTAGAAATTATATGCACGTAGTCATTGTCGTCGCTTATTTTCTTGTTTAAAATTTCTATTCCTCTGACGATTGTTGATCTATGAACATTGTGATTTGACTTGTATTGAGTATATCGCCTTATTTCGCCAGGAGTCATCCCCCTGGACTCGCAAAGTTTCCATAGCATCCTTCTTGCCTCTACAATATGTGAAGCCTTGTTTTTAGTAAATATTTCACTTTGAGTTAAGTTTAAGTGAACACAGACGTTGTTTAAGTATTTTAAGAATATATGTTCTTTCATTTAAATATTTTATTGATTAATGGCAATACCTCATTATATGTTAGTTTTGCTGAGTAATTAGTTTTTTGCGTCTCCCTGGTTCGTTTTTTAGTGAAGTCCGCCTTGAAATTCTGAAGTGTTTGCATAAGATATATGTTTATAGCGCTAAATTAGTGCAAAGAAATTGCTTTACCTAATTTTTAGGCATAAAAAAAGAGCACTTCGATAAAGAGATGCTCTTTGATTTAGAAATAATATTTTGTCCTGACAGACTTATTTCTTCTTCAAAGATATAATTAACTTTTTACAATACAAAACTTTTAAGCAAAAAAAAAGGGTAACATCTCTGCTACCCCTTTCTTCCAAACACACACTAATTTTTATTCTATCGTCAAAACGTAATCACGATGTAAGGCGTTCATTAACTCTTCTATCCATATCTCACGCATGTGGTCTAACTCTACCTCCTCCAGTAGCATAACAACAATATCCTTGTCTGACATGTGCCTAGAGTTGTTTTTGTGCGCTTTTTTTAGTTCACTCTCAAGAGCAATTACTCTTTGTTTTAAATATTGAATCTCTGAGTCTTTAATTGTATTTAATACTGGCATAGTTTAATAGTTTAATAGTTTAAGTCTTCGTAAGTATTTCTTTTGTAATTGAGTTCTGTTGATCATCTTTTGCATTACATAATGACCATTGTTTTCATTTAATTTAAATCGTAAATCACGACATTCGGTATCAATCTCAACTAGTGAGTTGTAAATATAGTCAGCGTGTTCACTTTTTCTGCTCCTTCTTACAGGAAATAGATGTTGAATCATAATTATTTATTTAGTTAATTTCCAATAGTAATCGCAACCATTATTTATTATAGGACTTTCCACAAAATATGATTGTCTATGTGTGCAAGGTTCTGCCGTATATCTATAGCAAGTTAATTTACACTCACATCTTTCTCCTTTACACATTGTTATATCTGCCACAATTAAAGTATTTTATCCCATATTAAGGCTACACCCATAAATAGAATACCCATTGAAGCTAAAAAAATTGATGTTGTAATTACTTCTAACATTTGAAAAAATTTAAGGTTAATAATAAAGGTTAGTCGTTAAAGATTTTTTTGCCAACCCATAAGAATATTCTTGCAACGAATATCCAAACCGCAAAACTAATAAAAAATTTTAATATTTCCATAACTTTATTCTTTTAATGAGTTTGCTAGTTTCAGAAGTTCTACGTTGGAGTTGCCCTCTGACTCTACACTCCAGGATTCTACCTTGGTTTTAGGGTCTTTACGAAGTACGTAAAGCTTCCAATGTTGTTGGTAGCTACTTCCTTTAATTTGCCAATCGATTATCATAATTTTATTTATTTAAGTTATTAAGAACACGTAAAAAACACGTTTTGTACACGTTTTTTCCTTGTTAGGGATTTGTTAGGGACTCCCTAATCGTAATTTTATTTATTTAAGTTATTAAAAACACGCAAAAAACATTGGTTTTTTCCCTATTTTCCTATTTTCCAAACTATGCCCCCCATTTTCCGTCGCTTGAAGATAAATACTTGCTCAGGTCTTTGTCTATAGAAACTAAGTCTTCATAGTCCTTGCAGTGGTCTCTAATAGCCTGCACTGCCTCCTGATAGCTATCGTATATTTGATAGCTTTTTGAGTGTGGTCTTTTAAGGACAATGCTGTGTCCCTCATTGCTAATCTTATGATTAAAGATAGTCCAGCTCCCACAGCGTAACTCATATCGTCCCTGGGGGTCTATAACAGGTGCGTAAGTTGTTTTCATTTAATTTAATTTAAGTTGTTGACGTTATTGTCGTGAGTAGCTGAGAATCGAACTCAGATTACCACCATGCTACTCGGTACTTTTAAAGGGAACGGAACTCAGGTATGATCCCCACAGACGGAACACAGGTCACTATGAACGATTTGAGCACCACAACAGTCGGATAGTATCTCCTCATCTTGCCACTTAGATATGATTATTGTATCTCCATCCTTCCATGGCTTATATATCCCTACTTTTCTCTTTATATCTGAATGGGCAAATCCCCATAATTCATAATTGTGATCACGAATATACTCGTCAAACAGTTTATTGTATTTATTTATGTCTTTATTATCTCTTATTTTATTTAGGATAAACTCGTATTCGGATTTTTTAATGTATGGCATAATTTATTTTTCTTGTAATTTAGTTAGGTTTTTTCGAATCATATCAATTGCATCACCCACATACTCTTGTAGGTGTTGCGTATCTTCAAAAGTAGACTCCTTTTTAAAGTCAACTTTTTTAATCTCTGAAAGAGAATCTTTTATCTCTTCTAAATTCTCTAGAATATCCACTCCCACATATCCTAAATCTTGCATCTGTATTATGTTCATGTTTATCCATCGTTTTTAATTAGTTGGCTTTCATCCAGAAAACTTGTTTCTGCAAAATCTCTGTTGTTGAACATCGCTTCCCATTCTACAATACCATATGAAGTAGATTCTTTTTCTTCTGTATAGTAAATCGTAGTGTCATCAATGCAACCAACAACATCATCAGCTTCTCTTGACCATTGAAGAAGCAAAACTGATTTGCCAATTACCTTGTCAAGACCATCGTGTAGTGTTTCTCTAATTACTTTATATTCCATAATGTGTTAATTAAATCTCTGACAAAATTGTCATTGTGAGCAAGTAGGAATCGAACCTACCAAATCACCATGTTGCTCCCTTACTAAATTATTTATTCCCATTATGGGCAAAAACCTTCCCCTGATGGGTTAAAAATCATTATCATTCTCAGAAGTGTAACGATCAACAAATCGTTTTATACTTGACAGTCTGTTAATGATCATATCCAGTTTTTCACCGTCAGTTACTGAATGCTTAGGATTAGTGCCTAGGTCAATAGCATCTTCAAGTATTCTGTATGCAATTTCCACAACACCATACAGGGTTGAAAAATCATCGGCTTTTTCCTCATACAATTTTTCGTAACTTTTATACAATTTTTTGTAATCTTTCGCTACCTTCTCAAGTAGAGGTATTTTCATTTCATTAAAATCCATAGTTGTTTTCGTTTATAATTTATTTAAAAGTTCCAAAGAGTCAGTAAAATCTACTCCCGCGATAATTGGTTTTGAGTCTTCTTTTACGTCATCTATGTAAGAAGCTAACGTGTCCCATGTGATTCCATAGTTAGCATCGTGGTTGTGCCTTGCTAGGTCTAACACGTCAATGCATTGATCTATTGTTAAAGTGTCATCAATACTTAGAACGTCTTCAACATTCCAAGAGATTGTAATTTTGTAGTCTTTACTTGCTTTCATTTTATTGTTGGTTTAAATTAAAATTTTACTTCTGTCTGTTCATCTGATTCGCCTCGATACTTTTTTAGTACACTGAATAAGGCATCGACACATTCTCCATCTGTCATCTCTTCGCCATCTACAGTAACAACATTTACAATGTCATTGTATAAATTCTCAAAATTGTCTTTCCAATAAGTTGCTGATTCGTCAGCACGTTTGTAATCCTCGTCTATGTTGTTTTTCATATCTGTTGATTTATTTTATTAGGTTTTGAATTATTCGCGGGTTTAAAGTTCCGTATTGTTTTTGCTTTATCATGAGGAAATTTATATCCTCAATATTTGCAGTTCGTTGTCTTTGCTTTTTTAAAGCTAAATTGATTTTTTTTATTTCGTTGATCATTATGTGTTTTTTTTCGTAATTCTTGCTTACCATGCTTTACATGGTCTTTGACTGATCCAGTATTTATTGCTTGGATCACTTTTTCTGTATTCCAAAATTAAATATTTTGCTTCTTTTCGTGTGTTTGTTTCGCACACCGTCTCGATTCCTTTATTAGGAAAATCAGTTAGTTGAAAATTTATGTATGGCATAATTTTATTAATTTAAATTAGTGTCGTTTAGTACTTCAAATACCTGTTGATAGCTGGCTTTTTCTCTAGCGTCTTTGTACCCGCTAAAATTATTAAACCATATCCCAACTGTCTCAGAGCCGAAGTACTTAATTAAAATTGTATATTCTGCGTATGTGCTCCGCGGTTTTACTTTTGTTTTCATAATGTTTTAATTAAATTGGGTTTTTGTGTTAAATCAATAATAGAAATTCTCAGCCTGTCGTATCCGTTTACCTTTGCCCATTCTTTACCCTTTTGCATTAATTCTTTTTCATTGGTATACCCTTTGCAGTGGTATAAAATTTCTTCCATGTATTTAGGATCATTTATTTTGCATGCGTATAAAAGTGTTTCTTTCATAATTGTTGATTTAATTTAGATTATGCAGATAAATATTTATTTGCAAAGTGTTTACTGATTAATTCATTTATGTCGATCTCATGTTGGATCATGTCGTAAATGTTTGCGAACGCGCATTGACTCCAACTTTCGAAACGTTCGCCCGTTAATTCCCATTTTTCGAAGATGTCGTAAATATTTATTGTCTCGCTGATTTCTTTCGCTTTATATGTGTATATAACATCTTGAGACCCGTCTATTGTTTCCCAAAGTAGATCGTTTATGCGCTCATTAAAATCGTTTCTTTCGGTTACTAAAAGTTGAGCGTCTTTTGATCCCTCAAAATCATACTTTATTACTTCATTGATGATATCAGAAATATTGCCTTTCCAATCGTTGATAATTTCGTTTTTTGTCATAATTGTTGATTTAAATTAGTGTTGTTTTATACCACGAAAAGCCCGCCGATGGGCGAGCCGTTTGCGTGGTGGTGGTTTTATAATGGGCTTTTGTAATTCAACATTATATTAATCAATTGTTGCGGCTGAATATTACCATTTCTTTCAAGATCGCTTAAGATGTCGAATTTATCACACACGCTTGCTTCAATGAATTTTTTTCTATCGTCCACCGCAAGACAATATAGAAAAAGTTTACTCGAAAATTTTAAACCTTTTTTAGCAATAATTTGAATTTCCATAATTTTTGATTTATTCGTTAATTAATTATTTTGAACATTCCATAATCCATGACTTGTAATTTTTGCCCGTTGTCCATGTAAACAAAATCTGTTTCACCATGGTAAAAACAATCTTTACAGATATTATAAATTGTGTCTTTTATTCTTACTTTGGTTTTTTTGTCGGTTATCCAATAACCCTTAATGATTGTTTCAGCGTTCATAATGATGTTTTTTATGTGTTTATTTAATGCAATATAATCAATGTTCTTTTGTTTTGCAAATTTAAGAGTAATAAATCTGTTAAGCCTTTTGTTTACAGGGGTTCGCAGGGGTTAAATTTAGTACTTTAATTTAATCGGGCGCGTTGATCTACTGTTATAAAAGCGGGAAGCTATACGCGTAAAGTCTTTGTTTCTTTTCACTTCATAAACTTAGGCGCGCGCGCTCGCTTGAATAGGTGCATTAAATTAGCGCGGGGATCTATGGCAAAAGCTAAAGCCAAACGGCACGCAAAAAATTAAAAATGCGCCTAGCCTGGAACGCCTGGCACGGGCAAAAACGCCAAAAAAATGGAGATGAAAATTTAAAAAAGTTACCCCACCCTTG